>Ga0075019_10000282_pt1 | contig 29200 bp, 24 predicted proteins | sample ColStrG_CSR_2013_FD_71473 | JGI IMG/M metagenome (GOLD analysis project Ga0075019, IMG submission 71473) | Freshwater sediment microbial communities in response to fracking from Pennsylvania, USA - Cold Stream Run_MetaG_CSR_2013 | ecosystem: Environmental > Aquatic > Freshwater > Creek >...
CGGCCGGCCACGCTGCCGGGCTGGGCGGAGTTAGAAGTGGCGTAGCGTAGGCCTCCAGGCCGGCCGTATCAGCCTGGCCCGAAGGGGATTATCGACTGTGCCGCGGCAGCGGGTCTCAACCGGGGAGCGCAAGCGAACCGGCGACGTCCAGCTTGGGAATCCTCGTTTCGATTGAAAATACAACACCAAGCCGTTCACGGCGATCAACTCAGTATCAACGGAATCAGCAACTTCCCACATTCCTTTTGCAAATCGCCGCTTAATGGAGTGGAAACGGAGTGGAAGCGATCAAGCTGATGCCTGCGACTATGAACGCTCCAGTCATGCGTCCAACGTGATATCACTGAGTGGCCGACTGACACCGGCAGTATGAAGCCAGCTCATGGTTCAAGCCCCCTTCCATCCCTGCTTTTCCGCTGAGTAGCCTGCGCGCAGGATTAGACTCTCTCGTTTCGCGTTAATCTGTCTTTCGGAATCCAAGCCACGCCACCAAGAACGCTGCAAGCGCGCTCAGTGCACGGATGTGATTGCCAGCGAGCCACGTCGCCAACATGTACGGCAGTTCTGGAGGAGGCTGGGTAGCCGTGATAATCGCAGTGTTGACACTGTTCTCCACTGCGAAGGTAGTGCCGATGACGCCTGTTAGGTACAGCAGCGCGAAGCTCAAGCACCAAAATCTCAACCGCGAGCGCCAGGCAAATGCGGCGCACGCCACCACCAGCGCGGCGGTACCGAAGGCGGTCCCCGCGAAGAGCGGATTGCGCACGGTCGAGTTGATCCCCTTCCATGCTGCAAGCGCCGACTCAGGCGAAAGCGCGTTCAGTGCGGGAGCCGTTACAACGGACATGTTGAAAAGAAATCCAGCCATGAGGGCAAGCCCGACGGCGGTGGCGAGCTCCAGTGCAAGCGGGACTCTGCGGCCTTCACGAGGTAGGTTTACGGAGTGCATGGTATTCCTGAGGTACTATGCGACGCAGACACCAGTTACGGCGACCTTTTGGAACAGGTGCGGCGTAGCTACGGCCGACGACGGATAGACCGAAAGCTTCGCCCGGAAATCCGGATTGTGAATGCATCCCGGAAATGAGCGGTGGTTTCCCAAACCGCGTAGTTCAGATAGCACGGGCTTTCGCCGACGGCGCGGTGAAGCTGGGTGGAAATGAAACCCGGCTGCTGTTTCATGAACTGCGCATCGTCTTGCCAAGCTTGCAGGAAGCTTTGTTCGTCGGCCTTGTCGAGGGTGAAGATGTTCACCAGTACAACGGGACTGGCATCGACCGCGAGCTGACGTTCAATCGGGAAAGCGGAGTCTAAAGGACGCAACATCGGCATCGGAGTCTCCTTTACATTGGCTTTATATTGTCAATCTGGTATCATGCAGCAGATCAACTGGAATACAGAGTACCGTATTGACATCATGATGTCAACAAGAGAAGATGGTGACAGATGGAATACAAAGGGAAACGAACTCCAGCCGGTTCTGCCCTAACCGGCGTCGTCCTGGACTTATTTCGACTCAACAGCCTGCTGGCGACGGCTGGCGACCGGCTTGTTGCGGGGCTGGGGCTCACGAGCGCTCGCTGGCAGATCCTCGGCGCGGTCGCTGCAGCCGAACGGCCTCAGCCAGTTGCGTGGGTCGCTCGCGACATGGGAGCCAATCGTCAAAACGTGCAGCGAATCATTAACGATTTGCACGAACAAGGCCTCGTCGCATTCGAGAACAACCCACATCATAAGCGTGCGCAACTTGTGGTTCTGACTGACAAGGGAAAACAGACGTTCGATGCCGCCATGCGCTTGCAGGCACCCTGGATTAACGACCTTTCAGAAGGGCTCTCGCCGAAGGACGTACAGACATTCCACGATGTCATCGTCGTGCTGCGCCACAAATTGGAGAGGAATGAACCCGAGCAGTAAAGCTGGCTGATGGTTGGCCCCCCGGAAGCTTTTCCCGAGCAGACGATCTGCGAGATTCGTCGAACTCCAGCCTGAATGGCTGGCATTCACAGCATTAAGTGCCGCGAATTCAACGACCTGATGTGCGGCCCACTCCCCTCCACTCCGTTAGAGGACGCACCTCGCTATCAGGAACCCCAGCAAGTTATTGAAAAGATGGAGCGGGAGACGGGACTCGAACCCGCGACGTCCAGCTTGGGAATATGCAAGCCGATTGAAAATAAAGAACAATAAGCGTCTAAGGCGATGAATACAGGTCTATTGGGTTCAGCAACTTCCCGATTTCCACAAGTGAACCGCCCCTTAACGGAGTGAAAATGGAGTGAAAAGCCTTCGACGAATTTCATCGTCGAAGATCCGCGCGAGGCCGTACCTCCCAGGGTCGAGGCCAGAGCGTCCGAATGGCCCCGCCGAGACTCCTGAGTCCGCGCCAAAAACGTCAGTAAACGCTACGCGACAAGGAGGGACCCATTTCCCAAATGCCATTTCGAGCCTCTTTCCCGAGTGGCCGACGATTCGACCGAACGCGCGTTAGGTCCAAGGTGTCAGTCGCCAGCCCCCTGGCCCACCGCTCCTGCGATATTTCGTTTGCTATCCGCCGTTCCTGGCGCGTGAAGGTACCGCGAAACACTCGAACCCTGTCGCCGGTTCCGAAAGCCGCCTCGATCCTATAGGCTCCAAATTGCGTTCGGAGCGATTTCAGTCAATGAACTGCGCACAAATCTTTTTTTTCGCACTCGTTATAGTTTTCGCTTGCCCCTGGCGCTTACCCAAGTGACAGAGGTCAGGCTCACCGGATCGAACGGCAGGGCTGCTCAGGGAGGATCAAATGAAAAAGCATCTACGTCGACTGGCTATTACTGCCAGCTATTGAGGGCGCAGCCGCTGGTCAGCCTGTGCGGTGAACGGCCGCGCTTCCTTTGAAGCGAGTGTAAACAGGACTTAACAACAGCTCACAACAAGGAGACTTGAAAATGACAGCAAAGCAATTTGGCAAGGCCGCGGTTGCGTTCGCGGTTGTTGCGATGATCAATCTTGCAGGCATGTGGATCAGCGCGTTACAGGTACAAGCTCAGGACCGCAGGTCTGACGATGAGTGGAAGATTCGGAAAGGCCTCGAAATCGCTCCCGTACCGCTGAACATGCTCGGGAAAGATCCGGCGTTGGTAGGGCTCGGCAGCTATTTGGTCAATGGGGAGGGCGATTGCAACGGTTGCCACAGCGCTGGGCCTCCCACTCAGTTCACGCCCGATGGAAACCCTTACCAACTCGCTCCTCCGTTCGGAGGGGTTAAGAAAGTGAATCCGGCAACTTACTTAGGGGGCGGCCGGAATTTCGGGCCGCTGATTCCAGGATCGGCAAGCATCATTTCGCGTAACCTGACGCCTGACAAAACGGGGATGCCGGCAGGCGGCCGGACGTTTTCCGATTTCCTTTACATTATACGAACAGGAACCGATCTGGATAAGCTCCATCCTCAGTGTCCCACGGGAAGTGTGAACACCGCCTGCATGCCTGCTCCGTTCAACGGCGCTCTACTGCAGGTGATGCCATGGCCCGACTTTCAGAACTTGACTGATCAGGATCTACGGGCAATCTACGAGTATCTGAGCGCGGTACCTTGCATTGAAGGTCCGTCCGATCCGACGAATCCGCTGCACAACAGCTGCTCTTGAGCGGATGCCTCGCCTTGAGCGAACGCGAAGTCTGGGGCGCCGCCATCGAACGATGGACGATGCGCGGCGTCTGGTGGATGGCTACGTCGAGCATTACAACAACGTCTGCCTGAACAGCGCGGTTGGCTACATCACCCCAAAGGACCTGCTCACCGGGCGTCACGCGGACATCCACACGCTGAGAGGGATGGATATCGGAGGTCGCGCGAAAACAGCGGCAGGTTCGCCCGCAGCAGGCTGCGTGATACGCTTTGAGGCCACTCTACGATAAGCCCACGGGACTGATCTCAAAAACACGATGTCAAGGGTCGCTCTCCCTCGTGCGAACGCTCGCGGAGCTGCCCGCGTTTCGGAGATCGGGATCGTTAGCTCATTTCGCGAATTAACCAGCTCCGGGCAAGACGCCAGTCGCGCAGCACCGTCTGTTCGGAGACTTTCAATACCTCCGCTGTCTCTTGCACACTCAAGCCGCCGAAAAACCGAAGCTCGATGACTTGTGCTTTTCGTGAATCGACTTCCGCCAGGGCCTTCAAGGCATCGTCCACGGCGACGAGCTCGTTGTCCCGGCCAGTGGAGATCTCGGGAATCTGGTCGAAATCGACCCGGATGGCCGCGCCTCCGCGTTTCTCCCGCAAGCGGGAACGCGCGCCGTCCACCAGAATGTGACGCATCAGTTGAGCTGCGACGGCGAAAAAATGAGCGCGGTCCTTCCAGTCCACCCGCGTGAGGTCGACCAGGCGAAGCCACGCCTCGTTGGCCAGAGCGGTGGTTTGCAGTGTGTGACCTTTCCGCTCGTTCCGCAGGTAGTTGTGGGCGCGACGGCGCAGTTCGGCATATACCAGCGGCGTTAACCGCTCCAGGGCGCTGGCGTCGCCTTCAGCCCATGCGCGGAGCAGGCGCGTGACCTCTGCGGATTCGTTGGCCGGCATTGCGTTTCAGCCTCGCAGTATAGCGCGCAAGAAAACCTTGAGGGCCATTATAGTTCCGCTCGAGCGATGTCGCCGTACCCGGTGTCCGGGAGGCGAACATGAGAACGACCACGATAGCGGCCCTGGGATTTGGGCTGGCAATCACGGCTCAAGGTGCTGAAAACCCTCGCGTATACGTCAATCGCGAGAACTTCACCGATTTGGCGGTCCTGCTGCGGGCAGAAGCCCTCGCGACGCACATCATGGCCACTGCCGGCGTGGAATTGGAGTGGCGCGGATCGCGCCCTGCTGGCGCCGACCGGCTTTCCGAGCGCCTGACAGTCGTGATTGACTTCAAGCGGGCCGAGTCCGCTCACGACCACCCTGGCGCACTCGCATACGCGCGACCGTACGAAGGGGTGCATATCGTTATGCTCTTCGACCGGCTTGAGAACTCCTCCGCCGGGAGTTCCCTCAAGGCGTCGATTCTGGCCCACGTGATGGCGCACGAAATCACTCATGCCCTTCAGGGATTCGAGCGCCACTCGGCAACAGGCGTGATGAAGGCGCATTGGGACGAGTCAGACTACGCCTCCATGCTCCGGCGGCCCCTCCCGTTCACAGCGGAGGACATCGACCTCATCCAGCGAGGACTGCGTGCGCGGAGAGGGATGGTGTCCGTTTCATTGCCCGAATAATGTTATGATTGCGCACACTCCCGCTGTATGGAACAAGAACGCTGGCGGCAGATCGAAGAGCTCTACCACTCCGCGCTGGAGCATGCCGAAGTGGAGCGAGCGGGATTCCTTCGGGGAGCCTGCCCGCACGAGGACATGCGCCGGGAAGTGGAGTCGCTGCTCGCCTGCGACCGCCAGGAAGCTTCCGCGCTGGATGCACCCGCGTGGGATAGGCACGTGGCGGTGGGCGATCGCATCGGTCCCTACCAGATTCTGTCGCGGATTGGCGCCGGCGGTATGGGCGAAGTCTGGAAGGCCGCTGACACGCGGCTCGACCGCACCGTCGCGATAAAGGTTTCCACACAGCCCTTCAGTGGACGATTCCAGCGGGAGGCGCGCGCACTGGCGGCACTGAATCATCCGAACATCTGTACGCTGTACGATGTGGGAACCGACTGCCTGGTGATGGAGTATATCGAAGGCGAGCCGGTCAAAGGCCCGGTGGGCGTCGAACGAGCCCTCAAGATCGGCGCGGAGATCGCCGGCGCGCTGGACGCCGCGCATCGACACGGAGTGATTCACCGCGATCTCAAGCCGGCCAACATCCTGCTCACGAAGGCTGGGGTCAAGCTGCTGGATTTCGGTCTGGCGAAAATGAGCCGGGCGGCTGGGTCGGATCAAACGGTCACGGCGGAAGGCACGGTGGCTGGAACTTTGCAGTACATGTCGCCGGAGCAACTCGAAGGAAAGGAAGCGGATGCCCGCAGCGACATCTTCTCGTTCGGGTGTGTGCTCTCCGAGTTGCTGACGGGTCGCCCCGCCAGGGACGTTGCGGCCGGCGTTCCGGCCATCCCGATCCAGCCCCCGGCTCTGGAGCGAGTGTTGAACAAATGTCTGGCGAAGGATCCAGAGGAGCGATGGCAGGCGGCGCGCGATCTGCGGGATGAGTTGCTGTGGCTCGCCTCGGAAGCTCCGGCGCCGAAGGCTGCGATACGGCACGTCTGGATTGCATGGATTGTGGCCGCAGCGGTTTTGGGAGCTGTCGCAACTTTCGCCCTTTTGCGGTGGCAGTCACCCGCCGTAACCGCTCAACTCCACCGTTTTCCGCTGTTGCTCCCCGGCGGCGTGAAATCTTTTCGCATTTCGCCGAACGGGGACGAACTTCTCTACCTGACGGAGAGTCCGACTCCCGAGGCCCGGTTGTTCGATCTCGCATCGGGCATATCGCGGCCGCTCGCGGGCTTGAACGATCTCAGGGATTTTTTCTGGTCGCCCGACAGCCATTCGATCGGATTCCGGGTTGGCGACGTCTTCCGCAAGTTGGACATTTCCACTGGCCTCATCTCAACCATTGCCGGCGCTGCCAGCGTGAACTACTTTGCTGCATGGACTTCCGCCGGCGATCTCCTCTACTACGTCCCCGGCGTGGGCATTACCCGCATGCCCCCGGACACTGGGAAGCCCTCCTTTGTGACCAGGCTTGTTCCCCCGGCAAGGTTCCACCTAGGCATCGATCCCCTGCCGGGAGATCAGCGGTTTTTGTACTTTGCGACCTTTGGTGCCAGGACCGAAGGAGAGACACGAGTGGCCACCCTGGACGGACGATCAGACACGCTGCTGATGCGCTCCGATACCTCGGCCGTCTACGCGGCGCCCGGGTACCTGTTGTATCTGAGGGGCGATAGCCTGGTAGCGCAGCCGTTCGATCCGAAACGCGCGGCATTCCAAGGTCCCGGACGGAAGATCCTGGACCACGTCGCCCGGCAAGGGACGTTGACATGGGACTTCTACCCGATGCTATCGGTGTCTCAGACCGGAATCCTGGTGTATCGTCCGGGTACCCGGTATCCTCAATCACGGTTGACCTGGTTTGACCGGAGCGGCAGGGCGATTCGCACGTTGGGGGAGCCGCAGGATTACACCAATCCGGCCCTTTCGCCTGACGAAACGCGCCTCGCCGTCAGCGTCAGCGATCCACTGACCAGCAACAGGGACCTGTGGATTATCGATCTGGCCCGCGGCGGGAGCACGCGCTTTACGCATGGAGAGGGTGACGACACCAACCCCGTGTGGTCACCCGACGGTTCGGAGATTGCATATGGCTCTGTGCGCGACGGCCTGCGTTCGCTGTACCTCAAGAAGACCGCCGGCGTGCTGGCGGAGGAGCGGTTGCTGCAGAGCGAGACGTTCTGCGTCCCCGAGGACTGGTCCGCCGATGGATCGCTGCTGTCTTACAATGTCCAGCCGCCGGGCGAAAACAACATCTGGTTGCTGGCCATGAACGGGACGGATCGGACCGCATCCGCCCTTCACGCGACACGGTTCTTCGAACAGCAATCGACGTTTTCTCCCGATGGCAAATTTCTGGCGTTTCGGTCGAACGATTCCGGGCGGTTCGAAGTTGTAGTGCAAAGTCTGAAGCCCGGCGGCGGGAGATGGCAAATGTCGACCCATGGCGGCGGCGAGCCAAAGTGGCGTCGGGATGGCAAGGAACTGTTTTACATCGAGGGCAACCTGCTGATGGCGGTCGATGTTGCGATCCGCGGCGATACGCTGTCAGCCGGAGTACCGCATCGACTTTTCGATGTCCCGCCCTCCGGTCAACACCGCAATCGTCTGGTCGTGACGGGTGATGGCCAGCGGTTTCTGGTAGTGACGCCCGAGGAGCAGCAGGCCCAGCCGCCGGTGGTGGTGATCAATTGGCCCAGACTGCTGGACACGAAGTAAATGTTCCCGTTCCCAATTCGGAAGTTGTCTCGAAGTAGCTCGCACCTAGTCGTCCACACACCTACCAAACACCGGCCAGACTGGCTGCCAAGGCAAGTCTTGCATTTGGTCGTTTAACTATACTCCGTGCGCCTGTTCCGGCCCCGGATCCACCGGTCATAGCAGATACCGGACCAGATCACGGTACCGTCGGGCGCCTGTTTGCTGGATTTCCTGAAACCAGCGGAATACAATCCCGCCTGACGGCGCCGTGTTTACCAACTGATTAAGCCCTGCATCAGCAATCCCGGAATTGACAGACACACGATCAAGAACCAGCAGGCTTTCGTTCTCCTTGACGTCGAGCGGGACCGGCTGGCATTCAGGTCTCGCAAGCCATTCGAAATGAATGGATTGTGTTCGCCACACTCCACTTCACTCCGTTAAGAGCCGCTAAGGATGTCGAAATCGGATTTGGGCAGGGGCCCGGAAGCTGTAAGTGATTGAAAAAAATGGAGCGGGAGACCGGATTCGAACCGGCGACGTCCAGCTTGGGAAGCTGACTCTCGAGGAACGTCGGTAGCGGATGTCTGGATTGTTGTCGATAGCAAATAGTTAGTTAGTTAGGGCTGTATCGGCAGTGCGGCGGCGCGAGGAAATCAGTGGAACGGGACAAAGCGTGTGCGCCGCCGTATTGCCGATACAGCCTGTTATACTGCCGCGGGCCTGCAAGAGCGCCATCCCGAAATGCAACCCTGGTAGTTGAACTCACACAACCGGGGTACCGCGGACGCCAACCTTCCGCAACTCGATCACCAGGCGGAGAGCGTCATTCACGGCTTTCTCGCTGCGAAAAGCCTTTCGGATATCGGGGTCTAACAGTACGAGGTTCGTGCCTGCGTGGTACCGCTTCGAGTACTTCCCGCGCACACCCTTCTTGAGCAACGGGGCAAGATCGTACTCGGAACGTAACTCGTCGCTCATCTCATCTTTGGGTTTCTTCATAGATTCTTTTCTCACCTCGGGTCAACCTTCGAGCGCTGATGATTCGAATCCGTTGCTGGCGTTCTGCGTGGGACACCATGAGAACACGCCTCCGGCTGGAAAGGCCGATGGTAATGTATCGATGCTCCTCCGCAGAGTGGTCCGGGTCGGAAACCGTGGTCCCGAGAGAATCGCCAAACACAGTTGCTGCCTCATGGAAAGAAACCTTGTGCTTGCGGAGATTCTCGGCCGCTTTGTTCGGATCCCACTCGAACTCCATGTGCCCAGTGTAGCCGGAAACTCGCTAAAAATGCTCAGCGGAGCGCGAACTTGAAGCCATCCGAGAAGCCCTGCAATCCATTGCTGGACCCTCGGTGGCGTATGCCTGTGAGTCTACTCGCCAGCACGCTGGCGGAGTCAGGATCAGGTAATAGAGTGCAGTCAAGATGTCGGTTTCTTCGATCAGCACCAGATAACGCAGCGGCGTCGCATCCGTAACAACGATCATCGATTCAGCGAGTCCGGTCGGCTGCGCGTTCCGCTTCACGCTTCTGCCGGAGTTGCCGCCCAAGGCACGTTCGCGCTCGAAATCGTGAATCGAATAGTCCAGATAGACGCGATGCGCGCGGCGGACACATCGACAGTCCGGCCGGGTCGGGCGAGCTCAAGAAACAGTTGCAGATAGTGGTGAAGGCTCGGTGCTGTTTGCCGAAGGCGTTCCCAGCGGGTCGGCCCCGGACGTCGCGCCCGAAGGGTTTGCGCACCCGGTCTTCCGCGCCGGCTTCGCGCTGGCCATTCCGCTGCCCGAGGGGAGCTAGATGCGCTATCGCCTCACATGCCTGACGCCGCTGCTGGTCGGTGACGGTCGAAAGCTGAGCCCCATTGACTACATGGTTTGGAAAGACCAGGTCAACGTGCTCGACCAGTGGCGCATCTTTCGCCTGCTGGCCAAGGGGCCGCGCCTGGAAGGCTACCTGACGCAACTCAAGAACGCCGAGAAGCTGGATTTCGCCTCGTGGGGCGGCTTCGCGCAGAATTTCGCCGGCCGCCGAATCGGGTTCGAGCATCCGGCCTACGCCACCTACTGGAATCGCGCCATGGGCGAAAGCCTGCACATCCCCACCTTTGCGGCGGGCGCTTCCGGACCCTACCTGCCCGGCACGGCGATCAAGGGCGCCTTGCGGACGGGCATGGTCTTCGCGAATTGGCGCGACGGGATGCTACAGGACGTGCTTGGGCGCGTGAAGGGCGAGCGAGCGCCGCGCCGCCCGGCGGAGGCGCTCGAGGAACAGGCGCTGGGGGCGGCCGGATCCAACCGCATGCGCTACCTGGCGGCGGGCGATTCGGCGCCCGTCGAAACCTCGCAGTTCAAAGTCTACCTGTTGCGCACCTCGACGCTGATGCCTCGCGGCGGCAACTTCGCGCTCGGCTGGAAGCAGAGCCCGCGAGGGTCAGTGGATGGCGCCCGGCCGGACGACAGCACCCCGGTCTTCGCCGAGATGGCCAACCCGGGAACCGCCTTCGAGGGCGTGTGGGACGAGAAGACTTTTTTCCTCCAGCCCGAAGTGCGGCGCTCCGTGCGTTGGGCGGAGTCTTTCAACCGCGCCAAGGTTTTCGAATCCGTCAACGTGTACGCCGCCGGTCTGCTGGCGCTCCAGCGCAACTATGCCGCCATGGCCGGCATGGGCCTGTTGGACAAAAACCTGGACGAATTGGAGCAGCGCCTGGCCAGGGCGCGCGAGCGCGGCACGTGCCTGGTGTGCATGGGCTGGGGCGGCGGCCTCACCGCCAAAGTCTCGTGGCTCGATACGACCAACGCCGACTACCGGCAGATCCTGGAACAGTACCAGATCTACAACCGCGCCCTGGCGACCAACCTGCCGTTCCCGAAGACGCGCAAGATCGTGTTTCTCGGCAACCGGCCGGCCACGCTGCCGGGCTGGGCGGAGTTAGAAGTCGCTTAGGCTTTGCTCGCGTGATGCTTGTAACTCAGGACACAGGCCGGAGGCCTATGTTACTCGCTGAATACGAGCTTGGTGCTGGTGCCACCCAAGTGAATCTCCTGGACGTGCATTTTGCCATCGCCGTTGGAGTAGCGGACGGTGGTGGTGGCATACTTGGCGCCGTTTTCCTCGATTTTTACCGGAAATTCGCCGTGCAGTTTACCATTGCGAATGACCGCCTTCTGTTCGACTACCTCCAGCTTGTATTCGCCAGGCTTGAATTCCTCGCTGCCGATCATGCTGGGCACAAACAGGTTGACGGTGTAGGACCTTGCCCCGGCAACTGCCGCCATCGCCACAAGGCCCAAAGTGAGCAGAGCTTTCCTCATCATTTGAAACATCCCCCCTTGACTAAGTTTCTGAAGTGATTGTTGTTGTCGATGATTCGACTTACAACAAGAGATACGTTCGAAGTCTGGAAACGTTCGGCTAAGAATCGCGAGCAGTTGTTAAAAATGCGCGTACCTGCGTCAGTGCGATTTCGCGCATCTCCGCCTCATCGCCAAAGCCCTTCATCCAAACCAGTCCCTGCTCCCTGCGGAACCAGGTGAGCTGGCGCTTGGCGTAGTTGCGCGTGTTGCGCTGCGCGTAAAAGACGGCATCGCGCAGGCTGAGCTCTCCCCGGATCTGCTGCAGCGCCTGCTTGTAGCCATGCGACTCGAACGGTTTCGAGGTCTCGGCATATCCCAGGGATAGGATGTGCCGCACCTCCTCCACCAGGCCGGCGTCGAACATCTGTGCGCAACGCCCGTCGAGCCGCGAATACAGCGCCGCCCGATCCGGCAGCAGCCCGAGTTTCAGCGTGCGGTAGCCGCGCAGCGCGTCGCGGCCGGCGCGGAACAATTCACTGACCGGGCGCCGCGTAAGCAAACAGACCTCCAGCGCGCGCGTGACTTTGGGCACGTCGTTGGGATGAATATTCCGAGCAGCGGCGGAGTCAAAACGGGTGAGCAGGCGGTGCAGACTGCCCGGGCGCCGCGCTTCCCGCGCGGCCAGGCGATCGCGCAAGGGTTGGTCGCGCACGGGGCCTTCGAATAGCCCGTCGAGCAGCGCGCGCAAGTAGAAGCCGGTGCCGCCGGCCAGAATCGGAAGCTTGCCGCGCCTTCCGATATCGGCGATGGTCTGGCGGGCCAGCCGCGCGTACTCGCCGGCGGTGAAGAGTTCATCCGGGTCGACGATATCGATCAGGTGATGCGGAATACCGCGGCGCTCCGGAAGGGGCAGTTTGGCGGTGCCGATATCAAAATGGCGATAGACCTGCAAAGAGTCGCAATTGACGATTTCGCCGTTGAAGATCCCGGCAAGATCCAGGGCGAGGCTGCTCTTGCCCGAGCCGGTGGGACCAGCCACTGCAACCAAAGGGAGATCTGGCGCGTCAGGTCTCACAGGATCAGTCTCGAAATTTGCCGTGAAACCCCGTTATACAATAAAAGGGTGGTTTTCGGCCCGGACTGGGTTCGAACAGTGGTCGAAAGAGAGTAAAGCTTCATGATTCGGTCAGCTAAAGCGCTTTTGATTGTGGTTTCCCTGGGGTGCGCTGCCTGGGCGCAAACGCCCGCGGAAACGGCCAAAGCGCCGGACAACAAGGCCGGCGCCTACTACAACTTTGCCATGGGCCGCTTGTACGCGGAACTGGCGCAAGCCACTGGGAACAAGCCCGACTACCTGAGCAAAGCCATCCAGCATTACCAGGATGCGCTGAAGCTGGACCCCGGGGCGGGCATCATTTTCGAAGAGTTGACCGATCTCTACATCCAGACCAACCACCTGCGGGACGCGATCACGCAAGCCGAAGATCTGCTCAAGCAGAATCCGGACAACCTGGACGCGCGGCGCATGCTGGCGAAGATTTACTTCCGGATGATCCCGACCAACACGCAGGATGGCCGCATCAACGAAGACTATCTGAAGAAGGCCATTGAGCAGTACGAGAGGATCACCGCGAAGGAGCCGAAGGACGCGGAAAGCTGGGTGGTGCTGGGCCGCCTGTATCGCGCCTCCTCCAAGTCTCCCGAAGCCGAGAACGCCTACAAGCAGGCGCTCAAGGCCGAACCGGATAACGAAGACGCGCTCACCGGTCTGGGCATGATGTATTCCGACCTCGGCGATAACAAGCGCGCCATCGACATGCTGAAGGCAGCCTCGGAGAAGAGCCCCAACGAGCACACCCTGGCCACGCTGGCCACCTTCTACGAGCAGATGCATGACTACAAGAGCGCCGCCGCGGCTTTGAGGAAGGCCGTGGAGTTGGCTCCCGACAATACCCGCCTTCAGCGCGGGCTGGCGGAGGACCTGCTGCAGTCCGATCAAGTCGACGAGGCTCTCAAGATCTATCAGGAGCTTTCCACCGAAGAACCGCGCGATCCCGGCCTGAAACTGCGCATCGCGACCATTTACCGGTTCAAGCACGATTTCGCCAAGGCGCAGGACGCCATCAACAAGGCGAAGGCACTCGACCCGCAGAGCCTGGATGTGAAGGACGAAGAAGTGAAGTTGCTCGAAGCCGAAGGCAAGACCGTGGAAGCCATCGCGGTCCTGAAGGGGTTGGTGGATGAGACGGCCAAGCGAAGCTATTCGCAGGCCGAGAGTGCCAACCGCGCCATCTTCCTGGAGGAACTGGGCGTTCTGAACCGCGAGGCCGGCAAATACCCGGAAGCCATCGACTCCTTCCGGCAGGCCATACCGCTGAACAGCCAGGCGGCGGGTCGCTATTCGGTGCAGATCGTGGACACCTACCGCGCCGCCAAGGACCTGGAGAGCGCGCGCCGGGAGGCCGATGCCGCTCTGAAGAAATTCCCCAAGGACCGAATGGTGCTGATGGCCCACGCTTCCCTGTTGGCCGACACGGGTAAGGTGGATGAGGCAGCCGCGGAAGTAAAGGCCCGGCTGGCCGACCAGAACGATTTCCAGACCCGCCTGGCACTGGCGCAATTGTACGAAAAGGGCAAGCGCTGGGCCGAGATGGGGAAGGCCTTGGACGAAGCGGAAAAGCTGGCCAACTCCAACGAAGAACAGGAAACGGTCCACTTCTCGCGCGGCGCCATGTATGAGCGCAGCAAGAGGCTAGACGAGGCCGAGGCCGAATTCCGCAAGGTCCTGGCAATCAATCCCGAAAACGCCAGCGCGCTGAATTACCTGGGATACATGCTGGCCGACCACGGGATCAAACTGGAAGAGGCCTCCCAAATGATCAAGAAGGCGCTGGACCAGGAACCCGACAACGGCGCGTTTCTGGACAGTATGGGATGGGTCCACTACCGGCTGGGCAAGCTGGAAGATGCCGAGATCATGCTCATCAAGGCAGTCGAAAAGACGGGCGAGGATCCGACGGTTCACGACCATCTGGGCGATGTATACTTCAAGCTTGGCAAGACCAAGGAAGCCATTTCGCAGTGGCAACTTTCGGTGAAACAGTTCCAGGCCGGCACGCAGCCGGACCCCGATCCGGACGAACTGGCGAAGGTCACGAAGAAGCTGGACGATGCCAGGGTACGGCTGGCGAAGGAGACGGGGAAGCAGTAGCGCGGGCAACTGGTCCGGGCGGCTTGCGCTGCAGCCGGATTCCCGGTCGAGACTCCTCTTTGGGCCGCATTTTGCGGCCCGCGGGTATTTGTGCCTGCTTTTCTGTAACCTCCGCGTCACCTCTAAAATTCCTTTAAATAACTGAAAATAAGCAGTTTACTGTCAAGAGAACGGGCTCGAAACCTATCGCTTTGCGCGCTGGTGTGGGATACTCTGTGGAGAGAACAGGTTTCATCGAGAATGCCCCAGTTGGACGAGGCGGTAGCCCGATACAATAAGTTGTTGGAGAATGGCCCGTACCACGATACGGCGTGGGCGGAAGCCCTGCATGAGCGCATGGAGAGCAGCGGGCTTTCGGCGGGCGGCAGGCTGATCTGTCCGTTTCTGCGGCCGAATTTCATCTCGCGCCGCCAGTACGACTCGCTGGTCAAGACCGGCGAGGCGTTGATCGGCGCCATCGACCGCATGGAGCAGATGGTGCTGACGACGCCGGCGCTGCTGGCTCGCCTCGAGCTGCTCCCGGCCGAGAAGATGCTGGCCTCGATCGATCCCGGCTACCAGGCGCTGGAAGTGGCCGCCAGGCTGGACTCGCACTTGTCGAACGGGCACCTGCACTTCGTGCAGTACAATGCCGATTCGCCCACGGGAGCGGGCTACGCCGATGCGCTGGCCGACCTGTTCTACGAAGCGCCGCCGGTTAAGGAATTCCGCAAGAGGTACACCCTGACGCGGGTGGGCAGCCGGAAGTACCTGTTGCAGGCGCTGCTGAAATCGTACAAGCAGTTTGGCGGCGGCAAGAAGCCGAATATCGCCATTGTCGAGTTCCGCCCGGCCTACTATTCCGGGCAGAGCGAATATGAACTGTTCCGCGATTTTTTCCGCGAGGAGGGCTACGCGGTGGAGATCGTTTCGCCGGAGCAACTGGACTACCGCAACGGCGTGCTGCGAAAGGGCAACTTCGAGATCAACGTGGTATACCGGCGGCTGGGCGTGCAGGAGTTCCTGATGCGCTTCGACCTGACGCATCCGCTGGTGCACGCGTACCGCGATCGCGCGGTGTGTGTGGTCAACAGCTTCCGTTCGGAGCTGGCGCACAAAAAGGCGATGTTCGCGCTGCTGACTGACGAATCGGTAACCGCCAAGTTTCCAGCCGCGGAGCGCAAGGCGATTCGCGATCACGTGCCGTGGACGCGCCTGGTGGCGGCGACGAAGACCACTTACGAAGAGCAGCCCATCGACCTGGTGGACTTCATCACGCAGAACCGCGAGAAGCTGGCGCTCAAGCCCAACGACGATTACAGCGACCAGCACACCTACTTCGGCTGGGAGATGGATTCCTCCGGCTGGGAACGGGCGTTGAAGCAGGCGATGCGGTCGCCGTACGTGGTGCAGGAACGGGTGCAACCGGTGCGGTCGATCTTTCCGTTGCTGAGTTTCGGCCACCTGGAATTCCGCGAAATGCAGGTGGACGTGCATCCGCACGCCTATCTCGGCAAGGTGCAGGGCTGTTCGAGCTGGCTGTCAGCGGGAAAGAGCGGATTCTCGTCGGCCGCGGGGATTGTGCCGACGTTTATTTTGGACTCGAAGGGGTAAGTGGCACGGGCCTCCTGGCCTGTGCTTTTCTACTCAGGCGGTTATGGTGCTCCGGAGATGTTCAAGGTTGTCGCGATAAAGCTGCGTGGCCGGGTGATCGTGACCGAGTACCCTTTCTGCGGCGCTGACGGCCCGCTGGTATAACTGCTCGGCGTCGGCGTAGCGCCTCTGACTCTCATACAAGCCCGCCACATTGTTCACCGACTTGAGGGTGGAGGGATGCTCAGCGCCAAGCACTCGCTCTCGTGTGGCGAGGGCCCGCCGGTATAAAGGCTCGGCTTCGGCGTAGTGGCCCTGACTCTCATACAATCCCGCCAGATTGTTCACCGAAGGGCCGGACTCCGCGGTCGAGAAATCCCCTTCAGGCCACGCCGCCATCCCGACAACACTTACGCACCCCGCTGGCATCCGCGTGCCCGGCCGCGGCATCACTTCGCGTAAGCTGGTGAGTTGGCGGCGGCCTTCATCTTCCTGGCAACGTACCTGGTGCTGGCTATTGGCCGGCTGCCCGGCTTCCGCGTGGACCGGACGGGCGCGTGCATTATCGGCGCCAGCTTGATGATCGCCTTCGGCGTCCTGGATCTGCCCGAAGCCTGGGCCGCCATCAATTACGACACCATCATCCTGCTTTTCGGCATGATGATCGTGGTGGCGAACCTGCGGCTTTCGGGCTTCTTCAGCCTGGTGGCGGAGTGGGTGGTGGAACACGCCCACCGGCCCTTGCTGCTGCTGGCCGCGATCGTGTTCGTCGCCGGATTCTTCTCGGCATTCTTCGTGAACGACACCATGTGCCTGGTGCTGACGCCGCTGGTGCTGGAGATCGCACGCCAGTTGCGCCGTAAAGCCACTCCCTACCTGTTGGCGGTGGCGATGGCGGCCAATATCGGGAGTGTCGCCACCATCACGGGCAACCCGCAGAACATGATGATCGGCAGCTTTTCGAAGATCCGCTACCGCGCGTTTGCGGCAGCGTTGTCGCCAGTCGCGGCGATCGGTCTGCTGATGACCGTGGTTCTGATTGCAGCCGCCTACCATCGGGAGTTCCGCTTGCAGGAGAAGGTCGTGCTCGAACGCAGGCCAGTACGCATCAACCGGGTGCTGCTATGGAAATCCCTGGCGGCATCGGCGGGCATGATCGTGCTGTTCTTCGCCGGCTGGCCGGTGCCGAAGGTGGCGCTGATCGCCGGGGCGTTGCTGCTGGTCACGCGGCGTGTGAAGCCGGAGCGGGTGTATCGCGAAATCGACTGGCCGTTGCTGGTGCTTTTCGTGGGACTGTTCATCGTGGTGGCGGGGGTGGAGAAGACCTCTCTGCCCGGGGATCTGTTCCGCGCGGCGCAGCAATTTCACCTGGAGCGACTCTCCGTGTTGAGTGCGTTTGCCGCCCTGCTCTCCAACCTGGTAAGCAATGTTCCGGCGGTGCTGGTTTTCAAGCCGTTCGTCGCGCACCTGAGCCATCCGGAGCGATCGTGGCTGACGCTGGCCATGGCCACGACCCTGGCGGGCAATTTGACCATCCTCGGTTCGGTGGCGAATCTGATTGTGATTCAACGGGCACGTCACGAAGCGCCCATCGGTTTCTGGGAATACTTCCGGGTGGGTGCGCCGCTGGCGGTGTTGACCATCACCGTGGGAGTGGTTTGGCTGGGCTGGTAGTTACCGCACCTTCCCCCGGGCGTCCACGCGCCAGACTTCCTCCACCGCGTCGCCGCGGACTCCGTAGACTTGCTCGTGGAGGTTCACCGCCACGCAAATGTGATTCGGAATCACATGAACGCGGTCGCCCACCGAAAACTCCTCGCCGGCGTGAGTGAGATCGACGTAGCCGTGCTCTTCGTTCATCTTGTGGAATCGGGCGTCGGGCGCTTCCACCACGTGGCCGAAGGTGACCTCGGCGGAGTTGGAGAGGCGGTCCGAGGAAAACGTCTTCGATCCGCCATCGATGATCATCTGGCCGGGGCGCGCTGTGGAGACCACGGTGCACAGAAGGCTTGCGGCGCACTCGGCCATGGTGCACGCGCCGCTGCGGATGGTGTTGAGATCGTTGAAAACGTAGGTGCCGGGCCGGATCTCGGTCAGGCCCTCGACCTCGTGGGAGTGGAACAGGGTGGGCGTGGACCCGCCGCTCACCACGCGCAGTTCGATGCCGGCGGCGCGGAAATCGGCCAGCATGGCTTGCAGCAGGGCCGAGAGTTGCTCCAGCGCGCGCAGCCCGGTTTCCTCGACGTCTCTGATGTGGCCGGGGTAAAAGGTGATGCCCTCCAGTTTGAGGTGCGGAAGCTTCTCGATGGCTTGGGCCAGGTGCAGCAGCGGCTCGCCGGGCGAGACACCCACGCGGCCGAGGCCCACGTCGACTTCGGCCAGTACGCCGATTTCCACCTGCCCGGCGCGAGCGGCGTCGGAAAGCTGGCGGGCGGCGAACACGCTGTCCAGCGCTACGGTGACCCGGGTCTTCCGCGCCACTTCAGCCAGGCGCGCCAGCTTGGCCTGCCCGATCACGGGATAAGCCACCAGCATGTCCGCCGGTTCGGCCCCCAACATCACCTCAGCCTCGCCCACTTTGGCCACGGTCAGACCCACGGCGCCCGATTGCAACTGGCGGGCACCCACGCGCACCGATTTGTGCGTCTTGGTGTGCGGCCGCAGGCGCAGCCCGTTGGCGCGGGCGTACCCGGCCACGCGCTGCAGATTGCCTTCGAAGATATCGAGGTCCACTACCAGCGCGGGCGTGTCGATCTCAGAGACGTGCATCCCGCTATGATAACGTGGCTGCTTGCTTGCCAGAATTCACACGTATGCGGGGCTGGTCACGTTCGTCAACCTGATGGTGTTTGGAGTGGCGGGGCTGGCGGCGGCGCTGGAATCGCCGGTCTCGGGCGCTCGGTCAGCGGCGGAGTATCGAGCTTTCACCGTGCAACCAGGCTGGACGGAAGGCCAGGTAGCCGAGCGCGTGATCGATCTGCTGCACTTGCCGCTGGCCACCCCACTTCAAAAGGCCGCGATCCAGCACGACGCGGCCAACCGCCTGGTGTTCGATTTCTACCACGCCAACGGGCGGCACAAAGTAACGGTACTGCCTGGGGAAGGCCGGTTGCGCGTGGAGGTTTGGCGCGCCAGCTTTTGGACGTACCTCGGAACGCTGCACGTCACCACCGCAGCCTTTCGCTCCGGCGATGCGCGCATGCAGCTCTGGGCCTGGTACAACGAGTTGGCCCTGTGGTGCTTTCTGGCGCAGATGGCATCGGGCATGGCGATCTGGCTCACCACGCGGCCGCGCCGGCGGCACTGGATTCGCAGCGTGCATTTTTATGCCGCGGCCTGCTGCCTGCCCTTCTTGGCGCTGTACGGCGTCACCGCCGTACGGATGGCACATCGTGCATGGTTTCGTCCGGGGCCCGGATTGCTGCAGACGCTCGACCGGGTGCATGCCTTGCCCGGCGGGTGGCGCCGGTATCCTTGGATGGCATTGCCTGGCCTGGTTGGGCTGTGCCTGTTGGCGATCGGCGCCACGGGCCTGTTCCTCTGGTTTGAGAAACGAAGGGAACGGGGCACAGGTGGCGCTATTCTGGCGTTTGGTATAGCCGTTGCCGGTACGTTGATGATTTGGATGCGTGAAGGCTAGTCGAGGGTGGCACGGGCCTGCTGGCATGTGTAGCATGACACTGGAGGTCCGAAATTGTGACAACGATCATGCGCCGGGCGCTCTTCTGTCTGACTGCCACCATCCTTACCTGCGCCGCCGCTCCGCAGCGTCAAACCGAGGAACGGGTCCTGGCGAACCCTCACCTACGCGTCCACCTTCGGCCGGACAACCTCACGGTCTGGGTGGAGGACCTGGCTGCGCAAGAGACATGGGGCTCCGACCCCTGGGAGAATGGCGCCGGGCGGGTGCATCTTCGGGGCAAGCATGGCGAAACCACCACGGTGAGCCTGGGCGCGGCCTCGCAGAAGAAGATCGAGCCCGTGCCGGGGGCGAGTGGCGATGACGGCCTGCAACTCTCGCTGGCCGAGTTCCGCTCGCGCATGGGGCCGGTCCGCGACGACCGCGACCCGGGCGCGCGCCTCTCGCTGGTGCTGCAGATCGTCCTTGCCAAGGACAGCCCCGAGCTGACGTTCCGCGTGCAGCAACTGCGAAACGGGTCGGCGTATTGGGAGGTGGATTCGATCGAGTGGCCGCTGCGCCTCTTTCCGGTGCGCACGGTTGAGGACGATGGCTACGTGGTCTTCCCGGAGCAACAGGGCATGTTGATACCGTCGCGGTTCGACAAGGCCGGGTACTTCCGCTACCTCAACTGGATCTGGGAACGCATCGCGGGGCAGGCAGCGGTGTTTGACCGCAGTTCGATGCCGTGGTTCGGCGCGAAGAAAGGCGAGAGTTCGTTCCTGTGTATCGTGGACACGCCGGACGACGTGGCCTACGGCGTGATTGCCAATGACGTGCGCGCGCCCGAACAGCCTCCCGCTCCGGCTTCGGCCATCCCGACCGCGGCCACGGCACTCTATGCGCCGCGTCTCTCCGCCATCTGGCCCTACTGGCGCTCGGTGAAGGGAGACCTTGGTTATCCGCGAGCGGCGCGGTACCTCTTCCAGCCGCACGGCGGCTACGTCGAAATGTGCCGGACCTACCGGAAGTATGCGGAAAAGGCCGGCAAGCTGGTCACCTTGAAACAGAAGATTGCCGCCAACACGAACGTGCAGAAGCTGATCGGCGCGCCGAATTTCGAAATCCAAGTGGTGGCCAACCGTCCCAAGGATCCGCAGTTCCAGGGACTTTCGGGGGCGGTCTACGACGGCTACCACCTCCTGCAGACCAGCTTCGATCAGATTACGGCCATAGTCCGCGACCTGAAGGAGAACCTTGGCGTGGAGCACGCGGTGGTCCGCATCGCGGGCTGGGGCCGTATGGGCTACGACAACGTGCGGCCGATGGATCAGGCCGAACCGAATACCGAGGCCGGAGGCACCGAGCGACTGGCCGCAGCCATTGCCGCCGCGAAAACGGCCGGGTACCTCGGCGGCCTCTGGGATAACTACCGCAACTACGATTTGAACTCGCCCAGCTACCACGAGAAATACATCATCCGCGACGCCACCGGCGCCCTGAGCGCCGGCTTCACATCGGAAGGCGGGGCTTCGCAGGAGATCTGCCCGCTGGAAGCGGTGAAGCTGTTCCAGCACAACATGGACTACTACCGGCGTGTGCTGAAGCCGAATCTGATCTACCTGGACACCATCGGCGGCCTCCCGTTGATCGAGTGCTTCGATGCGAGGCATCCGCTGACGCGCGGCGGAACCCGCGACGCGAGGCTAAACGTCATGCGCGTGGCCACGAACGCCGGCGCCGTGTTGGGCGCCGAAGGGCCGCCGACGGATTGGAACCTCGGGGTGGCCGCGTTCTACGACGAGGCGCCCATCCGCTTCGGCATCGAGGTGCCGCTGTGGAACATGGTGTACCACGATTGCGCGCTGCTGTACCGGCAGCACAGCAGCCCTTACAACTAGGGGATGGACAACTACGGCTATTCGCGCGGACCCTGGCCGGCCAAGTTTCTGCGCGGTGTGCTGTATGGGAACCAATCGAGCTGGACGGTTTCCAACCAGATGTACTGGGCGTGGCGCCGGACCTTCAAATCCATCAACGATGTGCTGGCCCCGCTGGCGCGCCGCCTGGCGTTCGATCCACTCACCGGCCACCAGTTCCTCACTCCGGATTTCCTGGTGCAGCAGACGGCGTGGGCCTCCGGTGTGCAGGTGACGGTGAACTTCGGCGAGTTCCCGTTCAAGCTGCCAGACGGTACGGAGTTGGCCGCATACGGTTACCGGGTTAAGGACCCGGCGCCGGACGGGCATTCGTTCGCCGGGCGCGTGAGCACAGAAGTGGTGGCGGAGGCGCGGTAAGCGGGGCGGCGCGGCCAGGGCGGCGGCAACAAGCTCCACGGCCTGCTGGAGCGCGGGCCGTTGGTGAACTCGCGTGCCCGCTGACCGCTGACAGCTTGCCCGCCACGCCGTTCACACTTCCAGCGACCAGTCTGCGATGTTGCGAGCTCGTGAGAGACTAGAACGTATACAGCAACACGCCAGGCGAGATTTCCGCCGGACCGCCGGCGGTCACCGCGGCTTCGCCTTCGGTGTTCAACTGCCGGTAGTAAATCCCGGTGTCGCCGAGATAGACTTCCAGCTCCGCCGGACGCGGCAGCGTTCCCTGAATCAGCGCTTCGCTCAGCGGATCCTCGATGTACTTCTGCAGGGCCCGCCGCAACGGCCGCGCGCCGTAGCTGCGGTCGCCGCACGTCTTCTCCAGGATGTACTTCGAGGCGTCCGGCGCCAGCTTGATCTTGATCTGCTTGGCGATCAGGTTGCCATTGACCTGGGTCACCAACAAGTCGATGATCTGAATGAGGTCGTCATCGGTTAGCGACGTGAACAGGATTACCTCGTCCAGCCGGTTCAGGAATTCGGGGTTGAACGCCTTCTTGACCTCGGCCCGCACCATTTCCTCGATCTTTGAAGGAATCCCTTCGCCCATGGGCGCCGAGAATCCCAGGTGGCCGCGCTTTTCCAGGAAGCGCGCGCCCAGGTTCGACGTCATGATGATGATGGTGTTCTTGAAGTCCACCTGATTGCCCAAACCGTCGGTCAACTGGCCGTCTTCGAAAACCTGCAGCAGAATATTGTAGACGTCCGGGTGCGCCTTCTCGATTTCATCGAGCAGGATGATCGAATACGGATTGCGCTTCACCCGCTCGGTTAACTGGCCGCCCTCCTCGTAGCCGACGTATCCGGGAGGCGAGCCGATCAGCTTCGAAATCGAGTGCTTCTCCATGTACTCCGACATGTCGAACCGCACCAGGCTCTTCTCGCTGCCGAACAGGAAGCCGGCCAGCGCCCGCGCCACTTCGGTCTTGCCCACGCCCGTCGGCCCCAGGAACAGGAAACTGCCGGCCGGGCGGTTGGAGGCCTTGAGGCCCGCGCGCGAACGGCGAATGGCCCGCGCCAGCGCCGAAATCGCCTTTTCCTGGCTGATCACGCGTTTGTGCAGCTCTTCCTCGATGCGCAACAGCTTGGCGATCTCCTCTTCCTTGATCGAGGTCATCGGCACGCCGGTCCAGCGCGCCACCACGTCTTCGATATCGTCCTTGGTCACGCAGCCGGTCGACGAATCGTCCAGGTTGTACTTCTCCCGGAGCTGCCGCATGTTCTCCCGCTCCTTGCGCTCTTCGTCGGAGTAGAACCGCGCCTTCTCGAATTCGTGGTTGGCGATGGCGTTCTCCATCCGGTGGACGATGAACTTGATGCGCTTCTGAATGTCCGCCAGGTCGGCGGGCAGCGTGGTCTGCCGCAGTTTCACGCGCGCACCGGCTTCGTCGATCAGGTCGATCGCCTTGTCCGGCAGGTAACGGTCCGGAATGTACCGGCTGGAGGTGTAAACCGCCGTCTCGATGGCATCGTCGGTGTACGCCACTGCGTGGAATTTCTCGTACCGGTCCTTGATGCCGAACAGGATCTTGATGGCGTCCCCTTCGTTGGGCGGGGGCACTTTGACCGCCTGGAAGCGGCGTTCGAGCGACCGGTCTTTTTCGATCGACTTGCGGAATTCCGCCGGCGTCGTGGCCCCGATGCACTGAATCTCGCCGCGGGAAAGCGCCGGTTTCAGGATATTGGCGGCATCCAGCGATCCCTCGGCCGAACCTGCGCCCACCAGGGTATGCAGCTCGTCGATGAAGATGATGGCGTTCTGGTTCTCCATCAACTCCTTCATGATGGTCTTGAGCCGCTCTTCGAACTGGCCGCGATACTTGGTGCCGGCCACGATCAGCGAAAGGTCCAGCGCCAGGATGCGCTTGTCGGCCAGGAATGACGGCACGTCGCCTTCGGCGATGCGCTGCGCCAACCCCTCCACGATGGCGGTCTTGCCCACGCCCGGCTCGCCAATCAACACCGGGTTGTTCTTGGTCCGCCGGCACAGGATCTGCACCACGCGCTCCAGCTCGTAATCGCGGCCGATCAGCGGGTCGAGCGTATTGTCCATAGCGGCCTGGGTGAGGTCGCGGCTGAACTCGGCCAGCAGCGAGCTTTCCTTGGGGCGCGCCGACGCCACTTTTTCGCTCTGCGAGCGCGCCAGTTCCTCCCGGATGGTGGAAAGCCGCAACCCCCGCTCGTGCAGAATCTCGGCAGCGAAGCACTTCTCCTCGCGCAGCAGACCGAGCAGCAGGTGCTCGGTGCCGATGTGCTTGTGGTTCAAGCGCTCGGCTTCTTCCGCTCCGTACGCCAACACCCGTTTGCACTCGTGACTGAGGGGCAGGTCCACAGACGTGGACACCTTTTCGCGGATGGTGGTGTGGCCTTCAATCTGCTTCCGGATGGATTCGACCGCGGCATGGGAACGCAGAAACCGGTTCGCCAAGGCCTTGTCCTCCCGCAGCAGGCCCAGGAGCAGGTGTTCGGTCTCAATGTATGGGCTACCAAACTGGCTGGCCTCGTATCGCGCGAAGAAGATCACCCTTCGCGCCTTCTCCGTATAACGCTCGAACATATGACGTGACGCCCCCTATGACTAAAGATACTCCGGTTCGCTGCCGGGATGCGAAATCTCTGGTTTGCCCGGTACCAGCCCGCCCTTGTCCAGGCTCAAGACACGGTCGCAGCGCCGTGCAAATGCCAAATTATGAGTAACGAAGACGGAAGTGAGTTGATGGGAGCGGTGTAGGCCTGCCAGGAGTTCGAAGATCATCTCGCCAGTCCGGAAATCCAGGTTCCCGGTGGGTTCATCGGCCAGCAGCACCGACGGTTTTCCGGCCAGAGCGCGGGCCAGCACCACCCGCTGCTGTTCCCCGCCCGATAATTCACCGGCGCGATGCGACGCCCGCGCGTGAAGCCCCACTTCATCCAACCTCGCAAGCGATTCGGCGGCTGCCTTGGTGTGCGGCACGCCCCGAATCAGCAACGGCATCATCACATTCTCCAGCGCCGAAAACTCAGGCAACAGGTAGTGAATCTGCCAGACAAATCCAATTTCCCTATTCCGGAAGTCCGACTGTTCCGCGTGAGCGAGCCCTGAGATCTCTGTCCTTCCGTAGTATATCGTACCCCTGGAAGGGCTGTCGAGGCCGCCCAGCAGGTGCAACAGCGTCGATTTTCCGGCGCCCGATTCGCCTACCAGGGCCAGCATTTCGCCGCGATCTACGTCCAGGCTCAGGCCCTCGAAAACTATCAGGTCCGAGTTGCCCGACCGGTATATTTTGGTCAGACCCCGCGCGCGAATGTAGCCCTCGGCCATCCACCCGATACGATAACGCAAGTGCAGCGCGGCTGGCTTCGCTCGCGATGCCAGATGCCGGATGCCGGTGGCGGAGAAGTCGATGAACCCGTCGTCCGGTGCTGTTAGTCGAAGAAGCCGCGATCCGCTTCCGCAAGGCGCGCCTTGGCTTCTCGCACACGGAAGGTCACGCCGAGACCCGGCCGGTCCCAGACATCGATGAAGCCTTGCTTCATGATCGGGTTCGGCAGCCCGTCGACGATGTCGTACCACCACTCCGGCTGGCCTACCGGATACTCGAACCCGATATAGTTTTGCGGCAGCACGGCCGCCAGATGCACGTGCGCGGCCAGCCCGATCAACCCATCGAAGATTCCGTGGGGAGCTACCAGGATGCCGTGGAGGTCGGCGTATTCTGCGATCCACTTCAATTCCGCCAGTCCGCCGACGTCTTCCGGGTCCGGTCCGATCACGTTGACGGCCTGTTTTTCGATCAGATCCTTGAAGTTCTCCCGCAGGTAGATCTGCTCGCCAGTGTGAATCGGAAGCGAAGTGCTCTGGGTGACTTCCCGAAACACTTCGGCGTTGGGGTAAGGCGTATAGTCGCCGGTGATGATGTCTTCGAGCCAGGCAATGTGGAGCGGTTCGAGCGCCCGCGCAAAGGTAATCGCGTCTTTTACAGTCCAGCCGGGGCCGCAGTCCAAGGCAAGGCCGATTTCATCGCCGAGGACTTTCTTCATGGCCTCGACGCGCGCGATAATCTGTGCGAGCCCACGCTCGGTCAGCAGACCGCGGTCCGCGTGCGGCGGCCCCGTCCGCGGCTCGTCGTACCAGCCGTTGGGCGTGGCGCGCATCATGGCCGGATTGTGAAAGCCAACTGCCTGCTTGATGAGGGTGAAGCCCTCCTTGGCTTCTTTCATCCTGGCCATGTTCTCGGCGTAGTCCCGCGGCGTTTGGCCGGTCATGGGGAAGCGCACGCCTCCGTTGTAGGCGCGCACGCGGTCCCGAATCTTGCCGCCCAACAGTTTGTATACGGGCACTCCGGCCGCCTGTCCGGCGATGTCCCAAAGCGCGATCTCGATCGCGCTCACGGCCGAACCCCAGGGCTTGAATGCCCCCATCCGGCGGATCTTCAGCATCACCCGACCCACGTCCGTCGGGTCTTCGCCGAGAAGGTAGTCCTTATAGAAAAGGACCATTGGCTTGAGATACGCCTTGGCGGACTCGGCCTGGCCATAGCCGGAGATGCCCTGATCCGTCACGATCCGGACTACCGGGTTCCGGCCGATCACGGCGCACCGCAGATCGGTGATCTTGATCGGTGCGCGCCCCGCGCGCGGCGCGGCGCCGCTCTGCTGGGCTGCCAACGAGGTGGCGGCCACCCCTCCCGATAGCGATCCGAGGAATCCCCTTCGCGTCCAATTTGCCACGACGTCCTCCTGCCCGCAAACTGTCCCACCCGGATCGGCATGTCGGCCGATTGGCCCCGCGGGATCGAATCCAGTTTACACCCGCACGGAACGGCCACTCCGCGTTCGCGGCCCCCACCTGCCGAACCTTATCCCCACAACTCCCGCTTTTGAATCTTGCGAGTCAAGCCTCGGATCACGCGCTCGGTGTAATCGCCGAACGGGCGGTCGGTGGTCAGGTACGTCCACGTGGCTCCCCGTTCGGTGGGCGGCACGCCCTTGTCCTGCGCCTCCGCCAGCCGCTCCGCGATCTCCGAATCCAGCCGTTTTTCCAACTCCCGGTACATCGTATCGACCCGGGTCAGGTATTCGTGCAGCGGATCGCGGCCGCCCAACGAATACCAGTGCACCCCCGACCGCAACTCGCCGGCCGCGGCCAGGTACTCCGACCAGAGATCGTCAATCGTGGTCAGCGTCACCAACCGCTCCAGCTTCGGCGCTTCGGCGATCAGCGCCGCCTGCCGCCGCTCCTGCATCCGCTGCCGCTGGCCTTCGATTACGCTTTCGTACTTCGTCAGGAAGCGGCGGATCTCCAGATTCTGCCCTTCCACCAGCCGCTGAATGCTCTCCGCATCGTGCCCGAGCTTGGCATCGCCGATCCCGTACTTCACCAGCAGGTCGTCCTCAAGGGATATGAAGAAGCGCGAGCGTCCCGGGTCGCCCTGCCGGCCCGCGCGGCCGCGAAGCTGATGATCGATGCGCCGGCTTTCGTGGCGGTTCATCCCGATGACGTACAGGCCGCCCAACTCCGCCACGCCCGCGCCGAGTTGGATATCGACGCCGCGGCCGGCCATATTGGTCGAGATGGTCAGCGCTCCGCGCTCTCCCGCGCGCGCGATGATACCGGCCTCGGCTTCCTCATTACGCGCGTTCAGGACCGCATGCGGAATGCCGCCGAGCGCCGCGCTCAGCCGCTCGGATTCCTCCACGCTCGCGGTGCCCACCAGAATCGGCTGGCCGGTGGAGTGCACCCGGTAGATCTCGTCCAGCACCGCCTGCTCCTTGGCGTGCTTCGAGGGAAACACCGCGTCGGGCTCGTCCTGGCGAATGACCGGCCGGTTGGTGGAGATCACTTCCACGTCGAGGTCGTAGAACGTGCGGAACTCGCGCACCTGGGTGGCCGCGGTGCCGGTCATCCCGCAGACCTTCGGGTAGAGCGCCACCAGGTTCTGCAGCGTCATCGAACCCAATACGCGGCCCTGTCCGTGGAATGGCACGTGTTCTTTCGCCTCGATGGCGGTGTGCAGCCCGGCGGGCCAGCGCCGGTCCTGCGCGATCCGCCCCTTGAACTCGTCCACGGATTCGATGGCGCCATCCTTGACCACGTAATCCACATCGCAGTGCAGCAGGAAATGCGCGTGGATGGCGTTGTGGATCGCGGTGTAGAGCGCCAGATTCGCTTCCGCGAAGAGATTGCCGCAGCGCAAGACGCGCTCCAACGTGCGGATGCCCTCCTCGGCCAGCGAAATGTTGCGGCCGTACTCATCGAGTTGGAAGTCCAGGCCGCGGTGGAATTGCCGCACGATCGGGTCCACGCGCCGCGCCAGCACTTCTTCGCCCTCGGTGCCGCCGGCCAGTACCAGCGGGATGCGGGCTTCGTCGATCAGGATGGAATCGGCCTCGTCGATGAGCGCGGCGTGGAACGGGCGGCGCACCTGGTCTTCCAGGCGAAGCGCAATCTGGTCGCGCAGCGAATCGAAGCCAATCTCGTTGGCCGTGGCGTAGGTGATATCGCAGGCGTACGCCTGGCGGCGCTCGGCGATCCCCATGGTCTGCTGAATGCATCCCACGGACAGGCCCAGGAGTTCGTAGATGCCGCCCATCCAGCGGGCATCGCGGCGGGCCAGGTAGTCGTTGACGGTCATTACGTGGACGCCCTGCCCACCGCGCGCGTACCAGGCCACGGCGGGTGTGCAGGCGAGCGTCTTGCCTTCGCCGGTCTGCGCCTCCGCGATGCGCCCGCGCGCCAATGCCACCGCCACCTGCAACTGGACGTCGAACATCTGCTGCTTCAGCACGCGCGCGGCCGCCACCGCGACCACGGCGACGACTTCGAGCAGGTCGCCTGCGGCGATGAAGGCGCGCCGCAGCGCCATATCGTCCAGCGCAGCGAGGTCCGCTTGCCGTTTGCGAATGGCGGCGATTTCGGCTGGAACAGAGCGGGTGCCGCGAAACCAGGAGCGAAACATCTCTCTACCAAGGTACGACGGGAGGCTGATGAGGTTCTTAGTCGGGCGGTGGTCCGGTTCTGCGCATTCCGCGCCAGGAACTTCGCACAGCAACTTTTTCGGCCGTTGAATCAAGAGCATAGGGGGCAAATTCGCAAAACACAGATTCGCACTTGCGTTTTGGATGGAACTGCGCTATGATCTTACCGTTATATGAAGGTAAGAGAGAACCTCTCGCGACTCTCTACCCTCGCCCTGCGCAACCGGCGCCAGGGCCTGGTGAAG
>Ga0075019_10000283_pt1 | contig 29199 bp, 18 predicted proteins | sample ColStrG_CSR_2013_FD_71473 | JGI IMG/M metagenome (GOLD analysis project Ga0075019, IMG submission 71473) | Freshwater sediment microbial communities in response to fracking from Pennsylvania, USA - Cold Stream Run_MetaG_CSR_2013 | ecosystem: Environmental > Aquatic > Freshwater > Creek >...
CTAAGTAAACATTCAATTACCAATTTTCGCCGATGCAACAAGCGGAAATCGGTAAGTCATCAATCACGCGATGGCTTGAACAAACCAATGGTATATGGTTTTCCATTTACGCAGCAGGTTCTGCATTCTGTCTTTACACGTGCGTTTACTCATTTCGTAAAACATTTTCCGTTGCCACATTTCAGGGGATGGAATTTTGGCATGTGAGCTATAAAAGTTGGCTCGTAATTTTTCAAGTGATTGGCTATGCCCTTTCCAAGTTTATCGGGATCAAAGTCATTTCTGAATTAAAAGCCTCAGCTCGTTCCACCGGCATTTTGTCAATGGTAAGCGTTGCGGTGGCCTCCTGGTTGTTGTTTGCTCTTGTTCCCGCCCCGTACAATATCATTTTTCTATTTACCAACGGGCTTCCCCTCGGTATGGTGTGGGGAATGGTCTTTGGTTATTTGGAGGGTAGGCGCTTCACCGAAGTATTAGGTGCCGGCTTGTCCGTTAGTTTTATTTTCTCAGCGGGGCTTTGCAAATCGGTGGGCGGATTCATTATGCGGGACTGGGATGTGAGTGAAATGTGGATGCCCTTGGTGGCCAGTATCATTTTTATTATTCCTTTACTCACCTTTATTATTCTCCTCAATCAATTACCACCCCCCTCGCCAATAGATGAGCAATTACGAACGAGACGACAGCCGATGAACAAAGAAGAGCGGAATAAATTTGTAGGAACATTTTTGCCTGGCATTATCTTGTTTGTCTTAGCCTACATGCTCATGACGGTGTTCCGGGATCTCCGCGATAATTATTCGGCCGAAGTCTGGAATTCGCTGGGCATGGGGAATTCACCGGGTATCTTTACGACAACTGAAATCCCTGTGTCAATCGCTGTCCTTGTCGTGATGGGCAGCTTGATCATCATCAAAAACAATCAAACGGCATTGATGGTTAATCACATGATTATCATTTTTGGAATGATGGTATTGGGTATATCCACTTATTTGTTCGAAAAAGAATTGATCTCTGCGCCTGCCTGGATGACGTGGATCGGCCTTGGTCTGTATCTCGGGTATGTTCCATTCAACAGCATTTTCTTTGACCGGATGATTGCGGCATTTCAATACACTGGCACGGTTGGATTTATAATGTACGTGGCCGACTCCTTCGGGTATTTAGGTAGTGTTGGCGTATTATTCTTCAAAGAGTTTGGTTTCGCCCGATTGAGCTGGTTGCATTTTTTTATCTCCAGTGGCTATTTCGTTTCCATTTTGGGAGCGCTACTTATTACAGGCTCCATGATTTACTTTTACCGAAAACATCGCACGTTAAATGAGGCCAACGTCCATCACAATTCGATGGCTCCCTCAGAACTATTAGCAACTCAATCTTCAATTCCGTGATGATGAACTTGGCCATACAAAAACAATTATTAACACATGGAGAACAAAGACAAAATTGTTGATGAAATCTTTTCCCTTTATGAGCGGTATGGAAAGGAGGACTACATTGGTGAACCTGTTTCCCAGATTGAGCACATGTCACAATCAGCGAAGCTTGCCATCGATGAAGGGTATGATGACGATGTCGTACTGGCGGCATTCTTCCACGACATCGGTCATATTTGCGTGATGTCCAATTCCGAAAATAGCATGAGTGGTTTTGGAACGAAGAGCCATGAGAAAATTGGCGCCGACTTCTTGCGTGAAAAAGGCTTTTCAGAAAGAATAGCCAAGTTGGTTGAAAATCACGTTCAGGCCAAACGGTATTTGACATTCATTTCTCCCGATTATTATGATAAACTTTCGGAAGCGAGTAAGAAGACGTTGGAATTTCAAGGTGGAAAAATGACGCTAGAAGAGGCAAAAAAATTTGAACAAGATCCGCTGTTTGATATCAGTATCCGAATGCGCCATTGGGATGAAGAAGCAAAGGAAAGGAATATGCCGTTGATCGATATGAGAAAATTAAAATTAAAAGTTAAAGCCTCTTTGTCATGATTAAAATGATCGTCTTCGATATGGCAGGAACAGTCATCGATGAAAATAATGTAGTTTATAAAACGCTGCAGCATGCAATCAACGCAGAGGGCTACCAATTAACACTTGACCAAGTACTTGAAGATGGAGCCGGTAAGGAAAAATTTCAGGCAATAAAAGATATCCTAGAGAAAAAGGCTGGAGTGATAAATGATGAAATACTCCATACCATATTTCAACGTTTTCAAGCCAAACTCAGAACCGCTTACGATGCAATGGATATTAAAGCTCAACCCGGAGCGGAAGACTTGTTCAAAGAATTAAGAAATAAAGGAGTTTACATAGTGCTGAATACAGGATACGATTCAAAAACAGCAGCATCCATTTTAAAGAAAGTAGGTTGGGGGGAAGGGAATCAGATCGATGCGATGATCACGGCAAGCGATGTTGTAAACAAGCGACCGGCCCCTGACATGATTGAGCTCGCTAAAAGGAAATTCGGATTGAATGGCTCGGCCCAAATTGTAAAGGTCGGTGACTCGACAATTGATATTGAAGAAGGCCAAAATGCTAAGTGCTATTTAAGTATCGGGATAACGACCGGTGCACACACCAGAGAGCAGCTCCTGGGCGCCAAACCGGATTTAATCATTGACAATTTGTTGGAAATTTTGCCCCTCCTGCACAAGTCACAAAGTCGATAATGGGGATCATCATTCCCGAAACAACAATTGCCCAATTCAAGTGTCGTACTTGATCCCAAAAAATTAATCAGTCATTTCACCATCAAGAACGATACGCTCGATACCGTTTTGATCAACTCTCGCTCACGTTATAGGTCTAAAACTTTCAGTTCAAAATTAGCCATTATTCTGTGAGATGACTTATGGCGATGCCAATGAGCCTTCGCATTGTTATTTCTGAGATGCGCTAAAGTTAATGAGACCCCGCAGTTTTCTTCCCAATTCAATCCTATCATGAAAAGCCTAGACTTGTACCTGTCCAAAATTTCGGAGTGAGTTTACGGAGAGTGAATTAGTAGCCAATCAGAAGGATTAACACTCAAATCAGTTACCAATTTTAGAAAAAATTAAAGGTTACCCAACTAGGTAACCTTTAATCCAGTGTATCCAACGTGATCTAAGCTCTCCCTCTTGGACTTGAACCAAGGACCCTCTGATTAACAGTCAGATGCTCTAACCAGCTGAGCTAAGGGAGAATTTGGGAGTGCAATATTAGTGGTTTGACCGATATTTACCCAACACCCGTTTATTTTTTTTGTGATCTGAATCCCGTCGGTTTAAACCACCCTTTACCGATAGTCCAAAGGCTCAAATTGCAATATTTATAAAAAACCTCCTTCTTTTTTATTCGGTATTATTTGTCGGAGTTGCTCTTTCGCAGCACGCCGCGCCAAAGGCTGATAACCAAAAAAAGCGCAAATAGTCATCCACTAGGGCCAGGCAAGGGGGCGCTACGGATAAAGAAGTGGAAAACCGCTAAAGAAAATTGAAGAGTCCACGCGTGAAGGGACTTTTTTTCTGTTCGTGGGATAGGGTTAATTCGCTTTTTCAAGCGCTTGGGCCAAGTCATCCAATAAATCGTCAACATCCTCAACGCCGATGCTAAGGCGGATCAACGAGTCGGTTAATCCGTTTTTCATTCGTTCCTCTCTTGGAATGCTTGCATGGGTCATCGATGCCGGATGATTGATTAACGACTCCACCCCTCCCAGTGATTCTGCCAGCGAGAACAACTTCACGCTCTCCATCAACCTGACGGCTACCTCCACGCTATCATTTTTTAATGTGAAGGATATCATTCCTCCAAAATCGCGCATTTGATTTTTAGCAATGGCATGATTGGGGTGATCGGTAAACCCAGGCCAGTATACTTTCCCTATTTTCGGATGGCTCTTTAAATATTCCGCCACTTTTCGTCCATTGAAACAGTGACGCTCCATGCGCAAGTGCAAGGTTTTAATTCCACGTAAAACCAAAAAACAATCTTGTGGTCCAGGTACCGCGCCGCATGAATTTAAAATGAAATACAACGCATCGCGAAGTTTTTCCTCGTTTACGACCAGAGCGCCCATCACCACATCGCTGTGTCCGCCCAGGTACTTGGTAACGGAATGCATGACGATATCCGCCCCCAGGTCGAGCGGATTTTGAAGGTAAGGTGAAGCAAACGTGTTATCCACGGCCACCTTGAAATCGTGTTTCTTCGCCAATTGGCAGCACGCCTTCAAATCGATAATATTCATCAACGGATTTGACGGGGTTTCCAGCCACATTAATTTGGTGTTCGCATTGATTTTCGATTTCGCGTTTTCCAAATTCGTCAGATCAATAAAATGAAATTTTATTCCGTATTTCTCATAGATCTTCGTGAACATTCGATACGATCCTCCATATAAATCATTGCTGGTAATGACCTCATCGCCGGGGTTCAACAATTTGATGACCGCATCAGTGGCACCCATACCGGAAGAAAAACAAAGGCCGAATTTCCCATTCTCCAGTGCGGCAATGCTTTTTTGCAACGCATTACGAGTAGGGTTTGTACCCCGGGCATAGCCGTATCCTTTATGCTTGGCCGGAGATTCTTGCACAAAAGTTGATGTCTGAAAAATGGGAGTCATAATGGCTCCTGTTGACGGATCGGGTTCGACCCCGGCATGAATGGCTTTGGTTCCAAATTTCATAGGCTAATATTTACTTTTTAAGGGAGATGCCGGCAGGCATTTCATGATATTGAATTTTAGTTCTATTTTGGTCTCCAACTAATCGCCACAAACTTGCAATTTTTTTCGCGATATTCTTACATCTGGAAGTTCCCAAGGGAACAGGAGATTGCTTACAATCAGTTCGTTCAACATTCTAATTTAATTTCATTCCGACTGGTGACCTTCATTACATTATTTGGTATGTCGGTTTTCTTGATTATCGACTATTTTCGGGATGTAGATTTTACCATTGTGCTGGGTTCACGGATTTTCATTTTGGCTGCGGCCTCCGGTATTATGGTTTTGTCTTATAAAAAGTGGACCACAAATAAAACCATTCAATGGGGAATTGTTTGCATTGCTTTTTTAAACTTTGGCGGAGCCATGGTTACCGCCAATTTCGCCCGAATGCCACCTTACTACATAACCAACTTACTATTTCTCATTTTAGTGCTGGTCATCACGGCTAGTGGTCTAAACTTCAGAAGTGGATTGGCATTAAATTTTGCATGCCTGATGACTTTTATTTTATTTTCTCAAGTGGTAAGGCGAGACCCATTCTATTTTAGTCAATACCCGCATTTGATTGTCTCCTTCCTTTACATCCACATCGTAGGTGTTGTATTAGAAAACCGAAGAAGGGTAAATTTCCTTCAATTCACTGATCTGGTAGAGCAAAAGAAAATTGTAGAAACGCTCAATCATCAGAAAAATAAAATCATCTCCATCCTTTCCCATGACCTGGCTGTCCCCATGAACTCTCTCTCTATCCTTTTGCATCTTCAGGATACCGGGCATATTAAAGAAGAGGAATTAAAACCATTCTTAAATGATGTGGGTAGTCAATTAAATAGTGTTACCGCCTTGCTGCAAAATCTGGTGCGTTGGTCGCGCTCCCAAATGGAAGGCTTCGTACCTGACAAGAAATTGGTTGACGTGTCTAACTATTTGCACGAAGGAACAAAATTATTTCGGTCCGCTGCCATTGAAAAAAATGTGCCCCTGGTCCTGCAGGCTGAGACTCCCTTGATGGTTTATGCCGATGAAGAAATGTTACGCATTGTAATCCGAAATCTAATTTCGAATGCGGTTAAGTTTGCTCAAGCCGGTACTGAAATAAAGATTGATGGCTTTAAAAAGAGTGGTAGCCTGGTAACGATTAAAGTCGAAAACATGGGTGTACCCATTCCAGACCATCTCCACGAAAAACTATTCACCTATCAAATGCCCTCCTCGGAAGACACGACAGGCGCGAAAGGAACGGGACTGGGATTAGCCGTGGCTGCTTACTTTGTTCGAATCAATCAGGGAAATATTTATTTTCAACCGAACGCCGATAAGCGAATTACTACTTTCTATATTGAAATTCCAGTGGCAAGCAAACAAATCGAACCAGATCAGATTGCTTTGGTAACGTCAAATTTTTCCAAGTAATCTGCCACCCTTCTAACGAAGCTGCCGCCGAGCGCTCCGTCCACCACACGGTGATCGTAAGAGTGCGACAAAAACATTTTGTGACGGATAGCAATGGCGTCGCCATAAGGGGTTTCGATCACGGCCGGTTTTTTCTGCACGGCGCCCAGTGCCAGGATAGCGACTTGAGGCTGCATGATAATCGGAGTACCCATCACGTTGCCAAATGAACCCACGTTGGAAACGGTAAATGTACCTCCCGCCAGCTCGTCAGGCTTTAGTTTATTCTCACGTGCTCGCTTGGCTAAGTCAATCACTACTTTAGCAAGTCCTGTAATGTTATATTGATCTGCGTTGCGAATAACGGGGACAATTAAATTGCCGGTAGGCAAGGCTACCGCCATGCCAACATTGATATCTCTTTTCTTAATAATCCGGTCGCCCTCTACCTGCACATTGATCATCGGGAAATCCTTGATCGCCTGGATGACCGCCTCAATAAAAATAGGGGTGAACGTGAGCGCATCACCCTCGCGCTTTTGAAAATCACTTTTTACTTTGTTACGCCAAAAAACAACATTGGTAACATCGGCCTCAACAAATGAAGTCACATGGGGAGAAATTCGTTTACTGTCCACCATCCGTTCAGCGATCATCTTACGCATGCGATCCATCTGAATGATCTCATCCCCTGCGTTGATCGAAGCCGGAACCAAGGGTGCCGCGCTACCGGACCGAGGGGCGATACTAATCCCTAACTTTCTGTTTTGGACATACCCTAAAATATCTTTTTTCGTCACGCGACCTTCCAGCCCCGAGCCGGAAATAGTTTCCAATTCTGCCACCGCTATGCCTTCTTCTTTTGCAATATTCTTTACTAAAGGCGAATAAAAACGTGATGATGATTTGAAATCCGTTACATGCCCGTTGCCATTGGTGCTGGTATGAGCAACAGGAACGGATTTGGTTTCCACCACGGGAGCTGATTTTGCCGCTACCGGTGTCGCCGCGGGTTCCTCCGTCTTTCCTTGTGTGACTTCGGTAGTAATAAGGGCGATCGCTTTGCCAACTTTCACCACCTCCCCTTCTTTGGCAAGAATTTCTTTTAGCACCCCGGCATGAGTAGAAGGAACCTCCGTATCCACTTTGTCGGTGGCCACTTCCAATACGGATTCATCCTGTTCGATTTTGTCCCCTGGCTTTTTGAGCCATTTCAAAATTGTGGCCTCCATAATGCTTTCGCCCATCTTGGGCATGATTAATTCTGCCTGTGCCATGTGGTGTAGAATTTAAAGGTTGTAAAGTTAGTATTTTTTAACCCTACCCGCTAACGTTTGAAAACAACCGAATTTGATTTTGCTCAGCCAGCTAGGGGCAGGAATTTAATTCGGAATCATAAAGTTCAGCAAAAGGAAAGCAGGCGATCCATCCTTGTTTTGCTCGGGATTGCCGGTCGTGTGATAACCTTTTGGCGACATCACTTCTTGTTAGGACGCCGGCGCCGCTACGAATTCGCGCTATCAAAACACCAACGGTTTGAATCCCACACGATGGAATTATACGGTCTTCTTGTTTCCCACCGCAAGAGGCGGTATCTTTTCATAATCCAAACCCGACGTTATGAAAAGACATTTTACGCTCTTTGTTATTGGAATTTTTTTCCTGCAGGGAATCATGTGCACGGCGCAAAAAGTTGATGTATCTCAACTCAAGTCACTGAAGTATCGGCATATCGGCCCCCTTGGGAATCGAGTTATTGCTGTAGCAGGTATAGCCGGTGATCCGTTGACCTATTATGTTGGCGCCGCTTCCGGAGGCATTTGGAAAACGATCGATGGCGGTGTGAATTGGAAAGCCATTCTGGATGATAAACCGGTGCATTCCATCGGAGCTTTAGCCGTCGCCTCATCCGATCCAGAAGTGGTATGGGCAGGCACGGGCGAATCCTTTATCCGATCCAACGTCTCGGTGGGTGATGGTGTTTGGAAATCTTCCGATGGTGGCACCACCTGGAGCAAGATGGGACTTGAAAACACCTTTCGCATCAGCCGCGTAATTATTCACCCCACTAACCCAGATGTGGTTTATGTCGGGTCACTTGGTCACGCTTATGCCCCGCAAAAAGACCGCGGTGTTTTCAGAACTACCGATGGTGGCAAAACCTGGACAAAAGTTTTGTTCGTCAATGACAGCACGGGGGTTTCTGACATGGTGATGGATCCGAATAACCCACGAATAATTTTTGCGGGCTGCTGGCAACTCGATATTAAAACGTGGGGACGACAAAGTGGTGGCAAAGGCAGTGGCATTTACATGACCCGCGATGGCGGTGACACGTGGAAAAGACTTTCGGATAACGGGTTACCAAAACTCCCGGTGGGAAAAATTTCGTTAACAATTTCAAAAGCAGATTCGAAGAAGATTTATGCCTTAATTGAAACGGCCGATGGGGTGCCCGTAAATGGGAAAGAAAGTGAGAGCGGTGAACTCTGGCGATCAGACGATGGTGGAGAAAAATGGGCTCGGGTCAGTCAGGACCTGGCGTTAGGTGGACGAGGTGCCTATTACACCCGATGCCGGGTGACCCCGGACAATCCCAATGAAATTTATTTTATGGCAAGCCCGAACAGTTACTCGCTGGATGGTGGAACCACCACCCACTATGCCGCCTCGCAGCCCAACTGGGATCATCACGATATGTGGATTGATCCAACAAACGGCAATCGTCAGGCGGTTGCCGGTGATGGGGGAATTTCCATTTCACAGAATCGTGGTAAGACTTGGTTTCGCGTTCAGCTCCCGGTCGCGCAATTATACCACGTAACCGTTGACAATCAGGTCCCCTATTATGTTTACGCCAACCGGCAAGATGGACCTTCCGCCAAAGGCCCGAGTCGTTTTTACACGAGCGATGGCGGCGCAGGAATTCCAAGGGGGGAATGGCATGACGTAGGCGGCGGGGAAAGCGGCTTCGCTACACCTGATCCCGTTGATCCAAATATTGTTTGGTCTAGTGCATCTGGTTCTGGAGCAGGGGGCGGCATTGTCGTTCGCTACAACGAAAAGCTTCGCCAGTTTCGACAGGTAGAAGTCTGGCCCGAGGCGACATTCGGCTCACCCGCCAAAGACGTTAAGTATCGTTTTCAGTGGACATTTCCTTTACTAATATCGCAACATGATCACAACACCGTATATGTTACCAGCCAAAACGTTCACAAGACGACCAACGGTGGACAAAGCTGGCAAGTCATTAGCCCGGACTTGACACTCAATGATAAAAGCAAACAAACTATTTCTGGGGGGCTAACCCCTGACAATATCGGGGTCGAATATGCCGACGTGATTTATGCCTTGGATGAATCGCCCATTCAAAAAAATCTATTATGGGCGGGCACCAATGATGGTCTTGTTCAGCTGACACAAGATGGTGGTGCTAACTGGGTTAATGTGACCAAAAACATAACTGGGCTTCCTCCTTTAGGCACAGTTAGAAATATTGAAGCATCAAAATGGAAAGCAGGCAAAGCCTACATTACGATTGATTTTCATCAAGTCGGAAATTTTGAACCTTACGTTTACAAAACAGAAGATTTTGGAAAGACCTGGATCAAAATAACCGACGGAGTTCCCAAAAGTAATTTGAGCTATGCCTGCAATATACGTGAAGATCCTACTCGTCAAGGGCTCCTTTATTTAGGAACAGAGAACGCGTTATATGTTTCATTTGATGATGGTATGCATTGGCAGTCGCTTATGACAAACCTGCCAGCGGCACCAATGTATGGGATTGCCATTCAAGAAAACTTCAACGACCTGGTCATAGGCACGTACGGTCGCGGCATTTGGATACTGGATGATATAACGCCAATTCAGCAAATGACTAATGAAATTTCAGCCTCGTCGACTCATTTGTTTGCTCCTCGTCCGGTCTATCGATTCCAACCCATTACGGGACCCTTTGCGATGTTCGATGATCAATCTGATGGCGACAATCCTCCACCAGGAGCACCAATCAATTACTGGTTATCAGCCGATGCCAAAGACAGCGTCATGATTTCCATTAAAGACGCCAGTAATAACGTGATAAGAAAAATGTATCATCATGGCAAGGCCGGGCTCAATCGACTCTGGTGGGATCTGCGCGAAGATCCATCCACCTCAATCATTGTGAGGACCAAACCTTTATTTGCAGAATGGATCACGATGAACGATAAAAGAGCGGCGCCAGCACCATCTGCTCCAAATGGAATTGCCCCTCTGGTATTGCCTGGCACCTATACGGTAACATTAAAAGTCGGTGACAAAGAACTAAATCAGCCGATCAAGGTATTAAAAGACCCCAATTCCGAAGGATCCGAGGCTGACATCCTTGCCCAGAAATTGATGATGGACCAAATCAAAAAAGATATGTCATCGGCGGCTGAAATAATAAATCAATTGGAATGGATAAGGAGACAAGATGCCGATTTGAAATCCATTGCGGAAGATCAAAAGAATACCGAAGTGGTCAAGGAAATTGATTCTTTCGAACAAAAAGTGATTGACATTGAAGGCAATCTTATTCAACTTAAAGTGACCCCACAAGGGCAGGGCACACTTCGATTTCCGGCGCAAGTAGTTGAAAAACTTCAGTACTTGGGAGGCACTACAGAAATCGCTGACTTTGCTCCCGCTGATCAATACAAAGAAGTTCACCAGGTTCTGCAACAGCGATTACAGGACAATAAAAATAAATTCAATCAGTTAATGGACAAGGATCTTCCTGCTTTCCTGGAATTATTGAAGAAAAACAATTTCAATGGATCTATTATCACAAAGCAAGTGAAAGTGGTTAATTAGTGATAGTGGAAGAATCGCTTGATCATGATGGGGTCAAGCGATTTCAATTTTTCTTGCGCTACTTCGGCAAACTCAGTCTAATCAAATTCAATACCGCAATCGACGCTGCTTTGATATTGAGTAGACGGTCGGTAGAGAGTTGCAGCTTTCTTGTCACGGTCTGATGTTTGTCGGAGTAAGCTATCCAGACTAAACCGACGGGCTTTTCTGGGGTGGCACCACCTGGTCCTGCGATCCCGCTTGTGGCAACACCAATATCGGTATTAAATTTTGCACGAACGATGTTGGCCATCTCAATAATAGTAGGTTCGCTCACCGCTCCATATTGCTCCAGCACTTCAGGCCGCACGCCCAACTGTCGCATTTTGATCTGATAATCATAGGGCACCATGCTTCCCAAAAAATATGCCGAACTGCCCGGTACACTTGTGATAAGATGAGAGAGATAACCACCAGTACAGCTCTCGGCCACCGAAAGGGTCAATTTTTTTTCTACGAGAAGTTTCCCGATGGCTGCCTGCAGCGGATCTTCACCAAATCCATAGGTGTATTCCCTTACTAAGGGCAAAACTTGATCGCTCCATGCCTCCACTTCGGTCTTCAATTTATTTTCATCATCACCAAAGCCAGTGATGCGCAACCTCACTTCACCGATACCCGGCAAGTAGGCCAACTTAATGTGGGCCGGCAAAGCCTTTTCCCATGCTCCAATTTTATCCGCCAAAATCGATTCACCAATCCCTACGGTACGAATGACTTTATGCACAATGGTGGGAGTTTTAAATTTCTGCTTCAATCGGGGAAGAACCAGATCGGTCATCATCCTTTTCATTTCATGAGGAACTCCCGGCATTGCCATAAATACTTTGCCCTCGCGCTCAAACCACATGCCGGGAGCAGTGCCTATGGCATTGGTGATCTTTGTACAACAAAGGGGAAGCATCGCTTGCAATTTGATCGTATCGGTCACTTCACGTCCTCGGCTTTTGAAAAAGAAGGTAAGTTCTTCCAGGGCTTCCTGGTGCATCTTCATTTCGCAATTAAAATACTTTGCCAGCAAAGGTTTGGTCAGATCATCGCTCGTTGGACCAAGTCCACCCGTAATTAAAACGATGTCAGCTCGTTTTTCTGCCTCCGCAAATGCAGTGAGAATTTCTGATTCAACATCGCCCACCGATGTTTTGCGAATGACTTTAATGCCCGCTTTATCGAGTTCTGCACTCATCCATTGCGCGTTGGTATCAACGATCTGCCCGTACAATATTTCGTCCCCGATGGTGAGCAGTTCTGCAAGAATGGGTTTCATCTGTTCGTAATTTTAGATATTGACATTACTCGTAAACAAACTTTAGTTCAATCGGTTTGACAAAATTTTTGAATATTCATTTCTATGTAAAAGGTGAGATTGCCCCAGCGCCAAATAGCTAAGGCATTGCCAATCTTGGGCCGAAGATAGAAATGGATTCCAAAATGAACTAATTAAAAGAACTTTGGTGTGGACCTGATGCGATTTTAAATAAACCTATTCTTGCAAAGCGGCGGACAGAAAAGTCGTCTCGCCCACCGCCAAACCACCGTGGGCGGCCATCGTCGTTTATGCAATCTCAAAGGAATAGAGAAACCAAGGTAATTACTGCCCTGAAACTTTAAAGGAAGTTATCGCATAGCCATAAAGCGTAATTTTTTTTGCTGTGGCGCCGAAAAGAATAATTCCTGAAAAGGGACTGTCAGCCGGTGTAAAATGATTGGGGTATCCACCGCCGTACCGGCCTCGCTAGGTTCCGAAAAAAGGCGGCGCCGTATCGTTAAGATGCCTTGTTTATTTTCAAGACAAATGGTCAATTTTCACCGTGTTCATGCCCTGATCACAATTATTTTGCAGTGATCGCTCAAATGCCACCGTTCTGACAAATAGCCAAAAAGGAAATTGAATTAAAATTGTTTGTAGCTTAGGCTAAGATTAAATACGCTTCATGAAATTCCCTGCCCTCGACCGTCAAAAAGAAATCTATCTGAATGGGTTTGCGGGAATTCGGTCACCCGTTCCCATTTCCGTTTGCGCAGTGGAAGAAGTTGCCAGAAAAAGCATGTCTCCCCAAGCCTTCGCCTACATCGCTGGTGGTGCAGGAAATGAAAGCACACTTCTAGGGAACCGTACCGCGTTCCAAAAATATAAAATTATTCCTCGAATGCTGCGCGACGTAAGCGTCCGCGACATTAGCATTGAGCTCTTTGGCCAAAAACTTTCATCCCCCCTGTTGCTTGCCCCAATCGGCGTTTTGGAGATGGTTCATCCGCAAGCTGACTTGGCTGCAGGAAAAGCGGCTGCCTCACTAGGCATTCCTTACATTTTTTCAAATCAATCCTCCAAGCCTATGGAAGAAGTGGCGACTGCCATGGGCAACAGTCCGCATTGGTTTCAATTGTATTGGAGCAAGTCAAACGAGTTGGTAAAAAGTTTCGTGCAACGCGCTGAAAAATGTGGATGTTCAGCGATTGTCGTGACGCTTGATACCACCGTGCTCGGCTGGCGTACGCGGGATCTGGATTTGGCTTACCTGCCATTCCTGGAGGGGAAAGGAATTGCCCAATACACGTCTGATCCTGTATTTCAAAAATTGATAGACGAATCACAACCCGATGCCAAAAGGAATATCACGATACCATCCCTTCTCGGTTTAGTTGAGATGGTAAACAATTACCCCGGCCGAAATTTTTTTTCAAAACTAAAATCAAACAGGCCGATGAAGGCCGTTCAAAAATTTGTGAACATTTATTCAAATCCAGCTTTGACTTGGGAAGATCTGAAATTCTTAAAAACCATTACCACCCTTCCGGTCGTGCTCAAAGGAATTCTACATCCTGATGATGCACGCAAGGCCATCGACTATGGAATGAATGGAATTATTGTTTCCAATCATGGCGGAAGACAGGTAGATGGAAGTATCAGCACCTTGGAAGCGTTGCCTTCAATTGTAAAAACGGTTCAGGAAAAAATTCCGGTGTTGATGGACAGCGGCATTCGAGGTGGCGCTGATATCTTTAAATCACTGGCCTTGGGGGCAACCGCCGTTTGTCTTGGAAGACCTTATGTCTATGGGCTTGCCCTTGCCGGCGAGCAAGGCGTGAAAGAAGTTTTACAAAACACACTGGCCGATTTTGAGCTAACCATGGCCTTGGCCGGCTGTAAGAATGTTTCTGAAATAACACGAGAATACGTAATGGGGTAGAGGCGACACCTCCAATTATATACCCCCTTAGAGGCCAGTGGCTTGTTTGCTACAATTTGCAATGTTCTTTTCTAAATTTGTATTTCAATTCAAATCTCCATGAAAACTTTTTTAGTCGTTGGTTTGCTCCTACTTTGCTCCTGCACGGCAACACAACTGACGCAAGCGGTAAATGATGCAAACCACGTTTTAGGTAACGAACCGCCCTTGACTTCCGACCAAGTCGCACAGGGTTTAAAAGAAGCGTTGACGCAAGGTATATCCAAAGGATCAGATGCACTCTCACAAGTGGATGGCTATTTCAAAAATCCGGAAATAAAAATTCCATTTCCGTCAGATGCTAAAAAAGTGGAAGACAAACTTCGCGCCGTTGGTTTAGGTAATGATGTTGACCGATTTATTATGACGCTGAATCGGGGTGCAGAAGATGCCGCCAAGCAAGCCAAACCAATTTTTGTTGACGCCATCAAACAAATGACCATCCAGGACGCCTGGGGGATCTTGAAAGGAGAGGCTGATGCCGCGACGCAATATTTATCGAAGACTACCACCGCCCAACTGCAAGCACAATTTAAGCCCGTGATCCAATCGTCATTGGATAAAGTAAGTGCGACCAAATATTATGCCGATCTGGTCAATACCTACAACCAAATTCCTTTTGTGGAAAAAGTAAATCCGGATTTGAATTCGTACGCCACTGATCTTGCCATTCGTGGATTGTTCACTACCATTGCCCACGAAGAAAAAAATATCCGTGCTAATCCTACAGCACGCACTACCGATTTGCTACAGAAAGTTTTTGCGGCACAGAAGTAATTTTCTCATTCAATAATTCATTCCATAAAATTATGAGCCTCTTTAAAATCCACCAACCAGTTCTTACAAAGGCGATTGCTGCCTTGCATGCCCGCACTTTTTATGCAGCCTTCCCCGAGCACCCCTCCCCTGCCCTCTACGGTGAAACTGCCGATGCCGATGGCCAGGCCAAATTTAAAAACCAGCTCGGTAAAAAATTTGAGGAACTCAAACAGGCTGATCCACAAGGTTGGGAGGGCCAGGAAGAATCGCCCTATACCCAGGAGCAGTTGGGTATTTCATATCCGGTGTTTTCAGTCAATTCATTAATTGAAAATTCAAAAAAAGCATTTTCAGCCTGGCGCAAATCGAATATGGAAGACCGGGCAGGAATTTTGATGGAATCCTTGGATCGCGCAAAGAAACGGTTTTTTGAAATTGCCTATGCCACCATGCATACCACTGGCCAGGGCTTCATGATGGCATTTCAGGCGAGTGGCCCGCATGCCGCTGACCGCGCACTGGAGGCAATCGCCGCCGCTTTCGAAGAACTCAATCGCTTTCCAGCTCACGCGCTATGGGATAAGCCAATGGGTAAATTCAACATCCAACTCAATAAAGAATGGCGTGCCGTACCGAAGGGCATTTCCGTGGTGATTGGTTGCTCCACTTTTCCGACATGGAATTCGGTTACCGGAATTTATGGAAGTTTGATGACCGGCAATACCGTGGTTGTAAAACCGCATCCTGGTGCGATCTTACCGATCGCTATTTTTGTTGCTGAAATTCAAAACGTATTGGCGGAAAATAATCTGGATCCGAACGTTTGTCAACTGGCCGTTGATACCTTCGATAAGATGATCACGAAAGAACTGGCCGAGCATCCTGATGTAAAACTCATTGACTTCACTGGTAACGCTGCTTTCGGCTCGTACCTGGAAGCGCTACCCGGCAAGACCGTTTTCACCGAAAAAACCGGAGTGAACTCGGTGATCATTGATTCCGTAGAAGATGTAGACAAGGCCGCTGCGAACCTTGCTTTCTCCGTTAACCTTTACAGCGGACAAATGTGTACGGCTCCACAAAACTTTTACATCCCGGAAACCGGTATTGATTCACCGAACGGAAAAATTTCATTTGATGACTTTGCTCAGAAATTTATTGGGCAAATAAACGGCCTGGTTGAAAACCCAAAAGCTGGGCCATTTGTACTGGGTGCGGTACAAAACAAAAAAACGAGTGAGCGCATAATCGAAGCAGGAAAGCTTCCTGGCAAGGTATTACTCAGATCACATCCAGTCGAAAATCCACAATTTAAAAATGCGCGAACGGCCACGCCCCTGGTGATTGAACTCGATGCCAGCAAAAAAGAAATTTACAACCAAGAACTCTTCGGACCGATCGCCCTGCTGATCAAAACAAAAAACACGGATCAGTCGATTGCCCTTGCCCAAGAGATGGCGCTTCAACACGGAGCGATTTCTTGTGGCGCCTACACGACCAATCCAAGCGTGCATGAAAAAATTGCCGATGCGATGGCCTTGGCGACAACCCCTGTCTCATTCAATCTCACCGGAGGCATTTACATGAACCAAAATGCTGCCTTCTCTGACTTTCATGTAACCGGCGGCAACCCATCCGGCAATGCCTCTTTCACCAATCCTGAATATGTGACAAAGCGGTTTACCTGGGTAGGGCACCGGGAGCCAGTAAAAATCTAGAGTGGAATGGTTAATGATCTTAAGGTTAGACGTGGGTTATGACGGCTGATGAAAGTGATCCATTTTCTCCGATAGACTTCAAGAAAAAATCCCCTCAGCACCGATACCTTCGTATGGGTAGTACCACCAAAACTTCTTTTGCAGCGTGTCGTCAAATCCCAAAAGCGATCCCTTAAAAAGGGCTCCCCATAAGCGATTTGGTAATTTCAGAGTGTGAAACAAGTATTTTGTTTCGATACACTTCGATCAGGTCCCTGTCGGCCGTAATCCGAAGGCTGTCCCCGAGGGCATATTTGCCAGCGTCCGAGGTAAGAATGGCCAGTGTAGTTCCCCTATCGACAACAAATCTCAGATTCCCGTTGTACTTGAGCCTCCGATTGAGGTTGCGTTCGACTGCCTTGTTCACCTCACCGTCCGTAATATGAAAATAGATCCATCCTCTATCCTTTGGAAGAACAAGGAGAGAATCTATCTCGGTCGAAAATTCGTAGTGTAATTTCTTTACATACCATAGTCTTTCATTTCTGGCTCCCTCCATGTGAAGGAAATAAAAACGCACCATTAAAATCACAAGAATAATAATGATGCTCAGGACAATGATTATTCGTCTTCTCATATGTAGTTGAGGTAGCCAAATTCAAAAGCTAAAACCATGCCGTTTTCCTTACGTATAAAAATCGTAAATTTATTTCTGACTTCACCGATGGCCTACAACGAAAAACTTACTAACCGTGTTCGTGAAGCACTCGCCCATTTGCCAAAAGTAGAAGAGAAAAAGATGTTCCGTGGTGTTACCTTTATGGTAAATGGCAAGATGTGCGTTAGTGTAGGCGACGATGAAATGATGTGCCGCATTGACCCCAAGGTGTTTGATACCGCACTAGAGAGAGGCAGTTGCAGGCCAATGGTACATGGTGGCCGCACGATGAAAGGGTTTTTGTTTGTTAACGAGGAAAGTATTAGAGCCAAAAAAGATTTCGATTACTGGATCAGCCTAGCCCTCACCTACAACAAAACGGCGAGGGCCGCACCGAAGAAAAAGATGAAATAACAAAGAAACCAAGCGAGGCCGGCAGGACCCTATTTATTTTCTTTGTGAACGTTATCGGGCTATGTCCAGGCTCCTCTAGGCTACGGGAGCGTGCTGATCCTTATTTCTGTACAACTAATTTCTGTACAAATACCGAATGCTCCGTTCTGATCTGAACTACGTAGATTCCAGTGGCAAAATTGGCCACACTCACTTCTTCATTCGGATATACCGATTCCGCCTCATAAACGATTCGTCCCTGGAGGTCGATCACTTTTAGACCAACGGGCGAGTGTCCAGGGCTGGAAACTTTAAAAATGTCTCTCGAAGGGTTAGGATATAATGTAGGAGAAAGAGAATTTTCCTCGCTGATCCCCGTGATCAATCCTTTTTGCAACCCGTAAACGATCAGTTTTTTAGAGAAGGTGGCAAGATAAACTTTTCCGTTTGCGATAGTGGGACAATTGAATTTTGCATAATTGCCAGGATCATCAATTGACTTCATCGAAGAATTCCAAAGCTCTTTGGTAATATCACTGGCTGATAAAGCGCGTAATATTCCCGGGCGGGTTTCTTGGTTGGCATTCCCACTGGCGGCATAACTCGTCCACAAAATAGCGGTGGAGTCAATCGATCCATTGGATGACACAGATAAAAATGCTCCGTTGTAACCAATTGGACCTTGCAGTGAACTCGACTTGACATTAAGTAGATCAAATTGATTAGACGTGCGATTGTAAGGAAGTGCTTTAAGTGGAACATTGTCGGACCATGTATAAACGTAGTCACTTTGGTTTCCATGAAAATAGGCCAGCGAGGTAAGGTTGTGCGCACTGCTTGAATTTTGGTTGAAGGTTTGGATCACCTGGTCCCCTGAGCCGCTATATCCACCCATGTTATCCCGATTCATCAGATAAATTCTTCCATCCTTGGCGCCCGCCATAGCACGGTTCGTTCCTGGAATGAGTAGTATCCCAGTTACTCCAAAATCCAAATCAGTGGCTTCTAATTCCAGAAAATTAGTTGGCGTAAAAAAACTACTCACCGCAAACGTTGATCCGGAAGGAGTTAGTTTCAATGCGCTCTCCGAACGATTGGCGATGTTGGAGGGATTACCGGTGACTCCAACCGCTCCGTTTCCAACCGCCACGTAAAGATTCCCTACACTGTCGGCAGCAATTCCAGCTCCCGCCATCCATATCCCTCCTTTGTAGCCTTGGGGTGTCGAATTGTAAACATATTTTTGCGCGAGTGTTGTTTTATCATATCCCACCACCCAGCCATGATAAAAATCAGTATCGCCATGCGATGCCCAAGTGATGTAGACAACTCCATTGAGCAACAACAACCCGGATCGCTGATTTTGCTTTAATGCATCAAAGGTAATGGTGCCACTTACGCTTCCATCTCCGTTTCCCGCTATTTGAGGTTTAATCAGCTGTGGACTATTTGGCCTTTCTGCTCCGGTCGTCACGTCGAGTGCGTGAAGGTATTGCTGAAATCCATTGCTGCTGGAAAAGCTTTTCGCCACCACATAGATTGTATGGGTCGTGGAATCAATTACCGGGGTTCCAACGATTCCCATATTTCCCGAGTAATCTTGATACCAAGTGCCAATGTCACTGTTGGCAGCCGGCCGACCTCCGGCCGGATTTAAACTAACTTGCCAATACGGTTGCATCACATTGATCGAATCTGCCTCGAATGCATAAACTGAATTATTCACCGTTGCGACATAAACTACATTGCGTTTGCCCACATTGGGAAGGCTTACATTCATCATCACCAATGGCTGTGCATAGATTTGATCATCGACTACGCGATTAAATAAATAGCCAAAAGATCCGGTCTTAACATTTCCAGTGGTCAGCTTTTTTTCATTTGAATTCCAGCCGGATCGATGATTGTCATTGTGTTGCGTAAGCACACTGGTTTGAGCAGTCACGTTAAAACTGATCTGGATAAGAATAAGAAAATGAAATTTCCTCATTTGTCTTTCAAGGGGTAAGTAAATATAATGATCTTTTCCGCCGGTCTAATTCATACATTGATTTTCTTAAACCTCATGACTTGCCAAATTACAACAGGCGCACCAATCAGTGAAGTCAATGCATTGAGCGGCAGAGCTTGTGCACTTCCTGTGAATTGTGAGAGGGTGTCGCAAACCAGCAGCAGCATAGCACCCCCACATATCACTCCAGGTAATAAAATTTTATGATTCGGGGTGGGCATCACTAAACGTGCTAGGTGAGGGACTGCCAGACCGACAAACGCAATCGGGCCACAAAATGCCGTGATTCCACCCGTAAAGAGTCCGGTGGCGATGACGATCCAGAAACGCGAACGTTTAACATCCATGCCCAGACTCCGGGCATAGTTTTCTCCCAGCAGCCAACTGTTCAACGGTTTGAGCAAAATAACGCTGATCACCATACCTGTCAAAAAAACAGCGAACAACACACCGATCTCTTTCCAGCCCGTGTTACCAACGCTACCCATAGTCCAGATTACATACGACTGCAAATCATCTGCCCGGCTTACAAATTGCAGCACATTCATAATCGAAGAGGTGACAGCAGCCAGCATCAACCCGATTATGAGCAGGGACGCATTATCCCCCACCCTGCGCGCAATGAGAAGCATCAACAATAGTACTACCGCACCGCCTGCACTGGCCACGATCGCCAGACTCCATTCTCCCCACACAAAATTTAATCCCCGACCCACTAGCAATAACAAACCGACGGCCAGACTTGCCCCTGAACTCAGACCTAACACGTCAGGTCCGGCCAACGGATTTCGGAAAAGCGTTTGCATCAACAAACCACTTGAAGCTAGTCCAGCGCCGGCAAGAACACAGGTGATCGCTTTGGGGAACCGAAATTCCCAAAGAATGGTGTGCGCCATGGTTTCATTTTTGTCAAAGATGCTTTTCATAACATCCATGAAACTAACGGGAACACTGCCGGTGCAAACATCGAGGAAAAACAAAACAAGCAATGCCAAGACAATGAACAAGAGCTTGACGGAATATGATTTTCCAACGGACATCAAAACAAAGATACTGATCTGGGCCAAAGCATCTACCATTCCTATAACAACTTTCGACTAGTACTTTCCTATACCAGCCATCACCGATACAATATTTTATTTCGTTTCCAAAAAAAAACAGAGCAAACTTGAGAAGCCGTGCAAGATGATCGGAAGCAGCAGATAGGAGAATATAAAATCAAAAGCTGAACGTTTAGTAAGAGCACGAGAAAATTTGCCTTCACCGTAGTGGCTATTAACAAAATAATGCGCTCCTCCAACAGGCGCAGCCATCAGAATATTTCCCAACAGTAATCGCGAGCAATGCAAATGATAAGGAGTCCTACCCTTTGAAGTGTAGGACTCCCTGGATCTTCCTTCCTCTACCTCCCTTACATAATATCCTCAACCGAAACGGCACTTACCTGTTTTTGTTTAACCAACTCATTGAACTTCGGAAGTTTGTCCTTGATAATCTGACGAAGGCCGTTCAACTGGATGTCAATTTTTTCGGTAACTTCTTTGTAAACTGCTTTCACTTGCTCGGTAGGATGATAGTCGCTGCCGTCCACTTCACCGGCCAGGGCTCCTAATTTATTATTAAGTCGAATCGGGTAGTTAAGTGGATCCTGCCCGCTTTTGTTTTTAGTTTGATACAAGGCTTCTTCGATTTTTTTCATGTCATCGGAGATTGACTTGCCCATATCCACGACATCTTTCATATCCGCCTTGTCCTTCATCGGGTCAGTCACCCGATTGATTTGCTCCCGCACCGTGCGAATGTTCTTAACCGCTTTATTGGTTTCTGAAAGCTTATCGCGCACAGCAATAGCAAAATCAAACTGCGCTTTGATATCGGCCAGCGTCCCTGAGGTGCGCGGATCTTTTACAATTTCAAATTCCGTTTCCTGCACCTGATCGTTGACGGTTAATTTAGCTTTATAAATCCCTGGAATTGCTTTCGGCCCCGTAAGCGAGGCCGCCCACATGATCAATCCATCAAAGCCTTCGGCATCGGCATAGCGCATATTCCAAATTTGGCGGTTCATGCCCGGTTTTATTTTCATCTCCTCTTCCTTCAGTTTCTTGTCCGGCTTGGAAGCGAATTTTTTGATCAGGGTTCCATTCATCTCCAAGATTTCTAGCGATGCCTTTGTCTTGGCGGTATCTTTCAAAAAGTAATGGATCATTACGCCGTTGGGATGGTTTCTTCCTTCCGTTTTAGGTTGTTCTGCCGTCTGGCCTCCATTCATCCGGTAGCTCGGCATCGGTTTGAATAAATGTGTTTCACTCTTTGCAATCGTCTCATTAATCTGATGCAGCGGGGTCAAATCATCGATCAACCAGAAACTTCTTCCTTGGGTGGCGGCAATAAGGTTGTCATTTTTGATGGTGAGATCTGTAATTGGAACAATCGGTAAATTTAGTTGGAAAGGTTTCCAGCTGGCACCATCATCAAATGAAATGTATATGCCAAATTCGGTACCGGCATATAACAGCCCCGCGCGCTTTGGATCGGCGCGAACGACCCGTGTAAAGTGCGCCGGATCAATCCCATCTGTAATTTTTGTCCAAGTCTTTCCATAATCCTTGGTCTTGTAAAGGTACGGCTGATAATCTCCTGTCTTGTATTTTGTGCCGGCTACATACGCCCCCCCTTTCACAAAGGGATCAAATTCAACGCTGTTAAACATCATCCACTCTGGCATTCCTGCCGGTGTGATTTTCTCCCAGTTTTTGCCACCGTCTTTGGTGATGTGAAGAAGACCATCATCCGATCCGGCGATGATCAAATCCTTTTCATAGGGCGATTCGGAGACAGCGAAAATGGTGCAATAATATTCCACGGCCGTGTTATCCTTTGTTATAGGTCCGCCGGAAGAACCCAGTTTGGTTGGATCGTTTCGGGTAAGATCGGGGCTGATCAGTTCCCAACTTTCGCCCGCATTATAGCTCACATGCAGATTTTGTGAGGCGGCATATATTTTTTTTGGATTGTGGGGGGAAAAGAAAATTGGAAAATTCCATTGGAAGCGGTATTTCGCTCCTTCGGCACCAGAGCCCATTGGATTATCCGGCCAGGCATTAATACTTCTCGATTCCCCGGTCTTATGATTTCTCCGCTCCAAATAACCGTCGTAACTTCCTCCATACACCACATCCTCATCCATTGGATCAATGGCCAGGTGCCCACTCTCACCGCCAGCTGTGGTTTCCCAATCATGGTCTCCAATGGTGTAGCCATCGGTGCGATGGAGTACACGTTGTGTTGAATTATCCTGCTGCGCTCCATAGATCCGATAAGGGAAATGATTGTCCGTGACTACCCGATAATATTGCGCGGTAGGTTGATTTTGATAACTACTCCAATTCTCACCCGCATCAAATGAAACTTGTCCTCCACCATCATCGCCAATGATGAGGCGCTGATTATCTTCCGGTGCAATCCACAAGTCATGATGATCGCCATGATTGGCATTCATCGATTTAAACGTTTTCCCTCCATCTTTTGACCTGTGATAGGATACGTTCATCACATAGACGATGTCTTCATCTTTGGTGTCGGCATAAATTTTTGAATAGTACCAAGCGCGCTGGCGAAGATTGCGGTCATCATTCATCTTCTTCCAGGTTGTGCCACCATCGTCGGAACGATAAACCCCACCATTATCATTTTCAATGATAGCGTAAACCCGATTTGAATTCACTGGAGAGACGGACACACCCACAATTCCCCAGATCCCTTTTGGCATTCCTTCGTTGGCTGAAATATTTTTCCAGGTATCTCCACCATCGGTGCTTTTCCAAAGACCAGAACCTTCTCCACCACTTTCTAAGCTATAGGGCGTGCGATGGATTCGCCAGGTTGAAGCAAAAAGTATTCGAGGATTATTAGGGTCCATACATAAATCAACCGCTCCGGCATCGGCATTGGCAAATAAAATGCGCTTCCAGTTTTTTCCACCATCATCCGACCGATAAACGCCGCGTTCTTCTGACGATTTGAAAAGGTCTCCCAATACCGCCGCATAAACCAGATCGGGATTTTTAGGATGAATTCTAATACGCGGAATATGATTTGAATTCTTCAAGCCAACAAACGACCACGTTTTTCCTGCATCCGTGGTTTTCCAAATACCATGTCCAAATGATACATTGCCACGCACCGTTGCTTCGCCTTGCCCCGCATAAATCACATTGTTGTCCCACTCACTAACGGCAACTGAACCAATTGACCCACCAAAAAATCCGTCCGAAATATTTGACCAGGTATTCCCTGCATCCGTTGTGCGCCATACTCCCCCTCCGGTGGAGCCGAAGTAAAACAAATTGGGTTTGCCCGATACGCCGGTAACCGCCGCAGATCGGCCGCCGCGGTACGGACCAATGCTCCGCCATTCAAGCGCATTGTAAAGTTTTTCGTCGTAGGATAAGGTACTTTTAGATGGAGTGCTTGGTTTCTTTTGTGAGAATACAACGACAGGTATAATACAGGTGAAGAGTAAAAATAATCTTTTCATAGGATAGAATTTGCCAACGATTTTACGAAAAAGGCTCCAACAATATCAACCCAATGTGATAAGCGGTTTAACTACTTAACGACCGAAATTACATCTCTCAATCGGATATCACTAGACGAACTGCCCAGCATGATCCGAAAATCCCCTGGCTCTACCACCCAATGCATTTCTTTATCAAGTATTTTCAACGCTTCAGGAGTAATACTAAACATGACCTCCTTTTCTTCTCCTGAATGCAAAAATATTCGTTGAAACCCTTTTAACGATTTGACCGGTTGCGCAACAGAGGAGACGAGGTTACGTACATAAAATTGGACCACTTCCTCGCCATCGCGGTCACTGGTATTTTTTAACGTACAGCGCACATGCGTAGAATCGGATTTTGAAAACTGCTTCTTATCAAAGTGAAGGTTGCTGTATTGAAATTGTGAATAGCTCAAGCCAAAACCAAAAGGAAACAAGGGCTTTCCAGTTAGATTCGCATAATCATCGGTGCGGCCAGTGGGTTTATGATTGTATACCAAGGGAAGTTGTCCTTCAAACACGGGAAAGGTGATGGGCAATCTGCCGGCAGGATTGAAATCACCAAACAAGACATCCGCCACAGCGTGACCTCCTTCTTCGCCCGGATACCACGCATCCAAAATAGAAGCCACGTTATCAACCCACCTGGTCATGGTGATGGCACTACCGCCAATCAAAACAACGACCAGCGGTTTTCCCGTCGCCGCAAGTTTATTAATCATTTCTTCTTGATGACCCGGAAGATTCAAATACGCCCGATCTTGCGATTCGCCTTCCTCAATTCCCGCAACAACTACCACAGTCTCTGCGTTCCTGGCAGCCTCAACGGCCTCATCAATTTTTTTCCGCCAGTCATTTTTTATTCCAACACTCCAAACCAGTTTAAATCTGGCATAGCCTTGTGATTCAAAAAATTCAATTTTAATATCGTACTCCTTATCTTTTTCAAAAGCGAAATCAACAAGCCTTGCGGTAAACGTTTGGCTCTTCCAATTATCAATGATCAACTTATTATCCAAATAGAGTCGGTACCCATCATTTCCTTCGATACCTATTTTAGATTTGCCCGTTATTGGAGATTTTAATTTGCCCATCCATCGAATAGAATAAAAGTCATAATTAATATCCGGATCGGGTGAGTACAGCGTCCATCCAAAATTAATTTCCTTATCAACTCTGATGACTTTGGGTTTGCCGTTCAACGTTACGTTGTTAAAATATTCTCCGCGCAAGCCATGCTCATTTTTATTGGTCGTGGAACAAAACAAATTTGAGGAAGGAACCGTCGTCCATTCCGGTGAATTTCGACCGCACCCTTCGGTATAAATTATTTTCGTTGACTTATCAACTTTGTTCCTAATTCCATCCACTATATTCACCTTTCCGTTGCCGGGGCCGCTGTAGCCACCAAGCCTTGCTTCAGCCGCTTCCATCCCGATAACAGCAATGGATTTTACTGATTTGCTCAATGGCAACACCTGGTTTTCATTTTTTAGCAGCACCATTGATTTTAGCGCTGCTTCCTTTGCCAATTGCTTATGAGCAGGATTACCATTCCACTTGTCGGCTTGCTCAACCTCCACATAAGGATTTTCAAAAAGCCCTAATTGAAATTTTACCGCGAGCACGCGGGCAACGGCCTGGTCAATTTGCTTTGCCTCTATCCTCCCATCTAAAAATGGTGGAATAAAAAGTTTATAGTGTTCGTACGCCGTTTGAAAAATGACATCAAGTCCATTGTTGATGGCTTTGGCCGAAGCGTCCGGATAGTCCTTGGCTGTGTCATGCAATACATTGGCTCCGCCCACTGCGGCCGCATCAGAAATGACAAATCCTGAAAAACGCATTTGCTTTTTCAGCTTCTCATTCAACAACCAATCGTTAGCCGTGCTTGGACTCCCGTTCAGCGAATTGTAAGAAGTCATCACACTTCGGCTTCCGCCTCGTTCGAAGCACGCTTTGAATGGAGGAAGATAGATTTCTTCCAGCAGTCGTTCGTTGATATCGATGGGGTAACTATCCCGGCCTCCGTCGCCACTATTGGCTAAAAAATGCTTCGGTGTGGTGACCACTCCCATTTTCTCAAACGAGGAAACAAAGGCCACGCCCATTTCAGAGGAAAGAAAGGGATCTTCACCATAGGTTTCCTCCACTCGACCCCATCGCACATCGCTGGCAATATTGACCACCGGTGATAATACCTGGCGAATACCTCTGCCTTTGGTTTCCCTTGCAATCGCAGTGGAGACTTCTTTCATCAAGGAAATGTCCCAGGAGGAAGCCAAACCAATGGATTGCGGGAAGGTAGTAGCGCCATCTCTCACCAATCCATGCAGGGCTTCATCAAAAGCAAGGATGGGTATTCCAAGTCGAGTTTCCTCAACAAAATATTTTTGAATCGAATTAATCAGTCTTGCCGTTTCTTTCGCCGTGGAGGCTGAACCAGAGTGGAGCACTTGCCCAGCAGCGTCATCACTTCCTTTGGCGCGGACCTGAAAACCAAAGATGCCGTTCTTATACTTCTCCTTTCCATCACTTAAATCACCGGGAATCATAAAGAGTTGCCAGAATTTTTCTTCCGGCGTCATTCTTCCCAGAAGATCCGTTACTCTTTCTTCAATGGATAACTTAGGATTTTTATATGGCTCTTGAGCATAATTCTGATGAAATAAAAACACCAACCAGATTAAAATGAAATGCTTTTGACAGTAGTGCATCATCTGATGAAATCAATAAAGAACCTGATCTTCCTTAGAAAAAAATACAGCAATCAACCCGATTAGAAAAACCAAAGAGAAAAGGAAAATAGAATTGCCATAACCACCCAGCGCCCTTACCCATGATCCCACAAAGAAAACGGCGGCCGAAGTGAAAACTCTTCCGGTGTTAAAACATAAACCTGTGGCCGTTCCCCGCACCATCACCGGAAAAAGCTGCGGCAAATATCCCGACAAAACGCCCTGGCTTATCCCAAAAAAAATTGCCAGCAAACCCAATTCCCATAACATCGTTTCCGAATAAGAGGTATTGAATTTGAAGACCACAAGAGAAAGCGCCAGGCATCCGCCAAAACATAACAGCATGGCCTTGCGAAATCCCATTGCATTAATGATCCACCCGGAGATTACACCACCTCCTATCGCACCGCCTCCTAATATCATCATGCTCATGCCTCGCTCCTTCTGCCCATCCGAATCAACAAGAATACTTTGCACCCAGGTGGGCACCCAGGAAAAAATAGCCCACAATCCGATGAGCATGGTTCCGAAAATAATTGAGCCCATGATTAAGGGAAGGTAATGCGATTTCAACTTGACAACTTCCCGTTGATGCCTGGGTTGTTGTTTATTTTGTTTCCACCGAGCTGATTCTTCCAGCAGTGGAAGAGAGATTAAACCAAGGGCCAGCGGAACCACTCCCGACAAAAATCCCTCTCGCCAATCCGCTATAAAATAATTGATCGTGCCGGCCGAAAAAATCCCAATCGGAAAAGCGACACTGATAATACCAATAATGATTGCACGGCTCTTTGTGGGCCATACTTCGAGCAACAATGTAACGGTGAGCACCAACACTCCTCCCACACCAAAACCCGAGAAAAAACGAAACACCACCACGTAACCCCATGATGGCGCAAAACCAATAAGTAGTGTAAATAAGCCAAACATGGCAAATGCCAAAGCGGTTGCTTTTGCACGACCAATGCGATCACCAATTACACCCCAGGTAACGCCACCAATAGTCCAGCCGATTAGGAACATGGAATTGATGTAAGCACTTACGTCATTGAGTTTTTCAGGATCTGTTTTACCCAGTAAGTCGCTCACCACAGTGGGTAGATACACCGACATCAATACTGAAACGGCACCGCCAAGTACGGTGCTAAGAAAACATATGACGTAGGTAGACCAAAGTTTGGTTGTAATCTTTGCAGGTAAATCGATAGAGGCAATCAAGGGGTAGCTATTTATTTGGCAATTCTGTCATTTCAAAGCTAGGATTAATTGCTTTTCGGGCAAACTCAAATTACTTTCAGGCAAAATTTGTATGGAAGACAAAAGCTTCAGACCGCTTTTTACAATCCCTGTGATTGTTGCTGCCCTTGGGTACTTTGTTGATATCTATGATCTGCTGCTTTTCAGCATTGTGAGAAGACCAAGTCTATTGGCTTTAGGGGTTCCCGAAAGCGGCTTGCTTAGTGAGGGTGAATTTCTTTTGCAAATTCAAATGATCGGTCTTCTTGTTGGTGGAATTATCTGGGGAATTATGGGCGATAAGAAAGGCCGACTTTCCGTTTTGTTTGGGTCCATTATCCTTTATTCAATATCAAACTTAGCCAATGGCTTTGTAACCGATGTCCACCAATACGCCGTTCTGCGATTCATTGCAGGCATTGGATTGGCCGGAGAATTAGGAGCTGGAATTACATTAGTTTCTGAATCACTGCCAACACGGTTGCGGGGTTATGGCACAACCCTGGTCGCTACGGTGGGTCTTTTGGGAGCGGTGGTTGCCAACTTTGTGGTGCGGCAATCGGACTGGCGCATTGCTTTTTTTATTGGAGGTGGACTAGGACTATTGTTGCTCATTGCCAGGATCAGTGTTTTTGAATCAAGCATTTTCTTAAAAGTGAAAGAAGAAGGCGTGCAGCGTGGCAATTTTTTCATGTTATTCACTAAGAAGGAAAGGTTGCTGCGCTTCCTGGGTTGTATTTTTATTGGCACCCCGATTTGGTATGTCATTGGCATTCTCATTTTTGCCGCACCAGAAATTGCCAGCGCCTTGGGTATTTCACAGAAAATTTCATCTGGTGATGCGGTCATGTGGAGCTACATCGGATTGGCTGTTGGTGACCTTTCCAGTGGGCTAATAAGCCAATTCATGAAGAGTCGAAAAAAGGT
>Ga0075019_10000285_pt1 | contig 29175 bp, 29 predicted proteins | sample ColStrG_CSR_2013_FD_71473 | JGI IMG/M metagenome (GOLD analysis project Ga0075019, IMG submission 71473) | Freshwater sediment microbial communities in response to fracking from Pennsylvania, USA - Cold Stream Run_MetaG_CSR_2013 | ecosystem: Environmental > Aquatic > Freshwater > Creek >...
GAGGTCGCCATAGCCCGCGAGTTCGTCGCCGTACCCGGAGGTTCCCGCCGCGGTCAGGATGGGCGACCTCAGAGCGACCTCACCCACGCGGGTGGCGAGTTCGCTCATCGATGCAACTCTTGGAGCGAATGGACGCGCCACCCGCGCTCACGCGTGTCGCCGATGCCCTTCGCCGCCGCGAAACCCGCGTTCAGCGTGGTCAGGCACGGCACGGCGTGAACGACGCACGCCGTGCGGATCAAGGCTCCGTCGGCCCGTGCGCCGCCGCCCGAAGGCGTGTTCACGACGAGGTGAACCTCGCCTGATGCGATCATCGACACGGCGTCGACGCCCAGATCCGCCGGACCAACCTTGCCCACCAGCGTGGCGACCGGGACGTCATGCGAGCGTAGGTAGCCCGCGGTGCCCACGGTGGCGGCCAGCGTGAAACCGAGTCCGACCAACTGTCGGGCCAGTTCCAGCCCGTGCACCTTGTCCCGGTCGGCGAGGGACATGAAGACCTGCCCCGTATCGGGCAGCCGGGTGCCCGCCGCCAACTGCGCCTTGGCGAAGGCGATTCCGAAACTCTCGCCGACCCCCATCACCTCACCGGTCGAACGCATCTCGGGACCGAGCACCGTATCGACGCCCGGGAACCGACTGAAGGGAAGGACGGCTTCCTTCACGCACACGTAGTCGGGGGCCGGGGTGTCCGAGGGCACGATCCCGGCCGCGCGCAACTCTTCGATCGACTGGCCCATCATCAGGCGCACCGCGATCTGGGCGAGTGGCAGTCCCGTCGCCTTCGCGACGAAGGGCACCGTTCGGCTGGCTCTCGGATTCGCCTCGAGTACGTACACCTCTTCGTCCTTGACGGCGAACTGGACGTTGATCAGTCCGACGACACCCAGCGCCTCGGCGATCCGCTCGGTGTTCGCCCGCAGCGACTCGAGGACGGCTGGGCTCAGCGTCTGGGGTGGCAGCGCACAGGCCGAATCACCCGAATGCACCCCCGCCTCTTCGACGTGTTCCATTATCCCCGCGATGAAGACGGTGCCGGCACCGTCTCGGACCGCGTCGACGTCCACCTCGACTGCGTCTTCGAGGAAGCTGTCGATCAGGATCGGTCGGCTCTGGGAGACGCCGCCCTCGCGGGCCAGCGAGCCGTGAGCGCTGGTCAGGTCCTCCATCACCCGGCGCATCGAGTCGTCGTCGTAGACGATCTCCATCGCCCGACCCCCGAGGACGTAACTGGGACGCACCAACACCGGATACCCGATCCGCTTGACGACGGCCCGGGCCTCTTCCAGACTGAGCACGACGCCACCCGGGGGCTGACGCAGCCCCAGGGTCGAACAGATGCTCGACCACTGTTCGCGGTCCTCGGCGGCGTCGATGGAGGCGACCGGTGTGCCCAGGACCAACGAGCCGTCGAGCGAGTGCGAAAGCTTGAGCGGGGTCTGTCCCCCGAGTGAGACGATGACGCCGACCACCCGGGCGCCGTCGGTGCACGCGGCTTGCTCGGCGGCGATGACCTCAGCGACGTCCTCGGGCGTCAACGGCTCGAAGTAGAGCCGGTCCGACGTCGAGTAGTCCGTCGAGACCGTCTCGGGGTTGCAGTTGATCATCACCGTCTCGTAACCCATCTCACGCAGCACGATGGCGGCGTGCACGCAGCAGTAATCGAACTCGATTCCCTGGCCGATGCGGTTCGGACCGGAGCCCAGGATGATCACCCGGTCCTTCGCCGAGAGCTCGACCTCGGTGGTGTCCTCGTAGGTGCTGTAGTGGTAGGGCGTCGAAGCCTCGAACTCCGCCGCGCACGTGTCAACCGTCTTGAACGTCGTCACCACGCCGGCCGCGCGCCGCAGAGAGGTCACGAGCTGTTGGTCGACGCCCGCGAGCGAGGCGATCTGGGGGTCGGAGAATCCCCACTGCTTGTATCGCCGCCAACCCCGACCATCGAGCCGTGCCAGGTCGACGCCGGCCACGAGCTCGCGCTCGCGGACCACGATCTCGTGGAGCTGGTCGACGAACCAGCGGTCGATGCGGGTGCGCTCGACCACCTCGTCCACCGAGGCACCGCGCAACAGGACCTCGTGCAGGGCGAACAGCCGATCGGGGGTCGCGACCTCGCAGCCGCGCCACAGGGCGTCGTCGTCGAACGCGGAGAACTCCGAGGCGGCTCCCAAGGCGAATCCGGCGCGTCCCTGTTCGAGCGAGCGAACGGCCTTCTGCAGCGATTCGGCGAAGTTCCGTCCGATGGCCATGACCTCACCCACCGACTGCATCCGGGTACCCAGTTGCGCCGAAGCGCCGGGCAGCTTCTCGAAGGCCCAGCGGGGGATCTTCACGACGACGTAGTCGATGACGGGCTCGAAGCTCGCCGGCGTCACCTCGGTGATGTCGTTGCGGATCTCGTCGAGGGTGTACCCCACTGCGAGGCGCGCGGCGATCTTCGCGATGGGGAAACCGGTGGCCTTCGACGCCAGGGCGCTTGAACGGCTCACCCGGGGATTCATCTCGATGACCAGGCGCTCGCCATTCTGGGGATTCACGGCGAACTGGACGTTCGACCCGCCGGTCTCGACACCGACGCGTCGCAGGATCGCGAAGGCGTCGTCGCGCATCTCCTGGTACTCGACGTCGGACAGTGTCTGGGCGGGGGCCACGGTGATGGAGTCTCCGGTGTGCACGCCCATCGGGTCGAAGTTCTCGATGCTGCATACGACCACGCAGTTGTCGGCGACGTCTCGCATCACCTCGAGCTCGTACTCCTTCCATCCGGCGATGGACTTCTCGACGAGGATCTCACCGATCGGCGACGCGACGATCCCCTCGTGGGCCAGTCGGCGGAAGTCGGACTCGTTGTGCGCGATCCCGGTGCCGGCGCCACCGAGGATGAAGCTAGGTCGGATGATGATCGGCCATCCAATGGCCTGGGCGATCCGCACCGCGCCTTCGACGTCGTGGGCGAATCCCGATTCGGGCACCGCGAGACCGATGTCCGCCATGGCGGCCTTGAAACGTTCCCGGTCCTCGGCCGTCGTGATGGCTTCGGGACGCGCGCCGATCACCTCGACGCCGAGCCGTTCGGTCACGCCGCGTCGCACGAGTTCCATGGTGAGGTTGAGCGCCGTCTGTCCACCCAACGTCGGCAGCAAGGCGTCGGGGCGCTCACGTTCGATGATGTCGGTGAGGACGTCGGCGTCGAGGGGCTCTACGTAGGTGACGTCGGCCATCTTCGGGTCGGTCATGATCGTGGCCGGGTTGGAGTTCACCAGGATGACCCGGTAACCCTCCTCGCGAAGTATCTGGCACGCCTGGGTGCCCGAGTAGTCGAACTCGCAGGCCTGCCCGATGACGATCGGGCCCGAACCGATGACCATGATCGTGTGGATGTCACCGCGCCGGGGCATCAGACTCCCTCCAGGCTGCCGCGGCGAATCAGCGATTCGAATCGATCGAAGAGGTACCGCGCGTCGTGTGGTCCGGGTCCGGCCTCGGGGTGGTACTGCACCGAGAAGCAGCGGTCCTTCGGCGCCGCGATCCCCTCGATGACTCCGTCGTTGAGATTCACGTGACTGACGACCGCGTTGGCCAGAGTGTCCGCGTCGACCGCGTAGTTGTGGTTCTGCGCAGTGATTTCGATACGCCCAGACGCGAGGTCCTTGACCGGATGGTTGCTGCCGTGGTGGCCGAAGGGGAGTTTGTAGGTCGATCCACCCAGGGCCGTCGCGAGTAGCTGATGTCCGAGACAGATGCCGAATATCGGCACCGTACCGATGAGCTGGCGCAGGACGTCCACCTTCTCGGCGAGCGCCGCCGGGTCCCCGGGACCGTTGGACAGGAAGAGGCCGTCGGGGGCCAGGGACCGGATCTCATCGGCCGAGGTCGAGGCCGACACCACCGTGAGCGTGAATCGCTCGGCGAGCTGGCGCACCATCGTGGCCTTGATTCCGTAATCGAGCGCCACGACGCGCAGGTCTCCCGCGCCGCGCGTGTAGGACTTCTCCGTCGAGACCCGCGTGACGAAGTCGGTTCCGTCGGTGCCGCGAGCGCGCTGGGCGGCGTTAGCGACCACACGGGGATCGGCGTGTCCGAAGGCGCCGGGCAGGGCGCCGTGGGAGCGCAGGTGCTTCGTGAGACGACGGGTGTCGATCCCGATCAGTGCGGGGACCCGGTGATCGCGCAGGAATCCGTCGAGGGTGCCGGTCGAGCGCCAGTTGGACGCGACGCCCGAAAGGTCGCGCACCACGACGCCATTGCACCACGGGTGCGCCGCTTCGTCGTCCAGGGTGCTCACGCCGTAATTACCGATGTGGGGGTAGGTGAAGGTGACGACCTGACCCGCGTAACTGGGGTCGGTGATCACCTCTTGGTACCCGCTCAATGCCGTGTTGAATACGAACTCACCGGTGGTGAAGCCCTCGTCGGGCAGGTGACCGGCGGCGTAGCCCTCGAAAGTGGCGCCGTCGGCGAGGACGAGTGTGGACGCGACGAGTGTCAAACCAGTTCCCCCCGGTCCACGACGAGTCGACCCTTGGCGATCGTCGTCCGTACCCGCCCGAGCATCTCGCGCCCGTGATAGGGAGAGTTGAGCGACCGACTTTGCAGCGCCTTCCGATCCGCCACCCATCGTTCGGTGGGGTCGAAGACGGTCACGTTGGCCGCCTCACCCGCGACGAGATCGCCACCGTGACCGCTGAAGCGCGAGGCGTGGTCGCCGTGGCGAAGCTGGGCGACCCGGGCCGGACCACGGCTCAGGACTTGGTAGAAGACACTCGGATCGCAGTCCGGGCCGCCCAGGGCCTCGTAGGTCAACGCGGCCGCGTGCTCGAGACCGAGCATGCCGGCCGGGGCTTCGTCAAAGGGCAGGTCCTTCAACTCCGGCGCGTGAGGCGCGTGGTCGGTCGCCACGGCGTCGACCAACCCGTTACGCAGTGCTTCACGCAGCGCCGATACGTCTGATCTGGGCCGAAGCGGCGGATGGACCTTGAAGACCGGATCGAAGTCCCGACAGGCCTCTTCGTCCAGCGTGATGTGATGCGGCGCCACTTCACAGGAGACTGGCAGACCTTCGCGGCGCGCGGCGGCGACCAGAGCCACCGATCGCCGGGTCGACAGGTGCAAGAAGTGCATCCGCGCCCCAGTTAGCCGTACCAGTTCGATGTCGCGCAGGACCATCATCTCCTCGGCCAGGGCCGGACGTCCGACGAGTCCGAGCCGGCCGCTCACCGCCCCCTCGTTGATGGATCCCCCGTTGGCCAGCTGCTCGTCCTCGCAGTGCTGGGCGAGGGTGATCCCCAAGGGCTTCGCGTACTCGAGGGCCCGGCGCATGAGCAGCGGGTTCTGAACGCCCATTCCGTCGTCGGTGAAGAGGCGGACCCCGAGCGCCGCCATCTCGGCCATCGGAGCCAGCAGTTCACCGCCCCGGCCCTGGGTGATGGCTCCGGCCACCGCCACGTCGAGCGGGGTCCGAGCACCGCGTTCGAGAACGTACGCCACCACGGCGACGTTGTCGAGCGCCGGTTCGGTGTTGGGCATGGCGACCAGAGCCGTGAACCCACCGATCGCACCGGCCCGTGCACCACTCTCGACGTTCTCGGCCTCCTCGCGACCGGGCTCGCGCAGGTGCGTGTGCAGGTCAACCAGTCCCGGACCGACCCAGCACCCTTCGGCCTCCACCTCGCGCGCGCCCGAGGGCGCCTCCACACGCTCGGCGATCTCCTGAATGACGCCGTCACGGATCAGAACGTCGCCGACCCGCGACCCCGACGTGGCGATGACCAGTCCCTGACGGATGACGATGGCGCTCATTGATCGACGCCCTCCACGGAACCGGCGACGCTTAAGTACAGCACCGCCATCCGGATCGGGACCCCGTTCTCCACCTGCCGGTTGATTACCGCTGCCGGCAGGTCCGCTACGCGCGAGTCGATCTCTACTCCCCTGTTCATCGGACCCGGGTGCATGATGATGGCGCTCTCCTTCAGTCGTCGGGCCCGCTCCCAGGTGAGTCCGTGGGTGAACGTGTACTCGCCGAGCGAGGGGACGAACGAGCCCGTTCCGCGTTCGCGTTGCAGGCGCAGGAGTCCTACGACGTCGGCCCACTCGATTGCCTCGTCGAAGTCGTCGACCACGCTGACGGGCCACTGGCCGATGTCGACGGGCAGCAGGGTGCCGGGGGCGGCGACTCGAACCTGCGCGCCGAGGGCGACGTAGGCGGCCACGTCGCTGCGCGCCACTCGCGAGTGTCGAATGTCACCCACGATCAGCACGTGGAGGCCTTCGAACAAGGAACTGCCAGTCTCGACGCCGCTGGCGCCATGACGTTCGGCGAGCACCTGGCGAATCGTGAAGGCGTCGAGCAGGCCCTGGGTCGGATGCTGGTGCTGACCGTCGCCGCCGTTGATCACCCTGACGTGCGGTACGAATCGCTTCACCTGCTGGGCCGCGCCGCTCGACTTGTGTCGCATGACGACCGCATCGATGCCCAGGGCATCGATGGTCGCGATGGTGTCGCGTAGCGACTCGCCCTTCTTCATGCTGCTCGAGGCCACCGCCAGCGACAGGACGTCCGCGCTGAGCCGCTTCGCAGCGGTCTCGAAACTCAACCTCGTGCGCGTCGACTCCTCGAAGAAGAGCGAAGCGACCACCCGGCCCTTGAGCGTCGGCACCTTCTTGATCGCGCGCCGATTGACCTCGACGAATGATTCGGCCGAGTCGAGAATCTCGACCATCGCGCCGCGCGACATGTCGTCTAGGGTGAGCAGGCTTCGACCGCGAATCGAGTCGATCACGGTGCAACCTTCGTGCCGATCCACACGCCGTCGAGGGTGGCCTGAATTGCTTCCTCGCGCGCCGTGGGCAGGTTCTTGCCGACGAAGTCCGGGCGGATGGGGAACTCGCGGTGTCCGCGGTCCACCATCACCGCCAGCTGCACTGCCCCCGGACGTCCCCAGTCCGAGAGCGCGTTGAGCGCCGCACGCACCGTACGGCCGGTGAAGAGCACGTCGTCGACCACGATCACGGTCCGGTCGGTCAGGTCGTGGTCGATGGTCGTCGACGCCGACGGCGGGGCGGGGTTGCGCAAGAGGTCGTCACGGTAGAACGAGACGTCGAGCACCCCGCGAGCGACGCTGGAGCCGCTGATCTCCTCGAGGATCTCGGCGATCCGGGTGGCGAAGACGACGCCACCGGTCTGTAGTCCCACGATCGAGATGGAGCCGATGTCGTGATTGCGTTCGACGATCTCGTGGCCCATTCGTTGCAGGGCCCGCGCCACGTCGTCGGCGCTCAACAGCTGGCTTCTCGCGAAAAACGTCAGACCGCCACTCGGGGTCTGACGTTCAAGGTCACCACTCACAGTCTCTCCGATCGTACGGGCCTCACGGGACTCGCTTCACGACTGGACCCAAATTAGCAGGCGCGTCGCCGATCGTGCGCAACTTGACGGCGCGTCACTCCAAGGGTCCGGCATCACCGGGAACTGACGAGGCGCGAAAGGACTCGAGGCTTGGTGCGGCCCCGCGGCCCATGATCCGGTCGAAGACCGTGGTGAACGAACCCTCGGTCTCGATCGCCTTGCGGATGATCACGTAGATCGCTGGCAGCGCCCAGAAGTCGCCACAGACCCAGAGGATCGCCGCCCCCAGCTGCTGGTCCGCGAAGGGCGAGAGGGTGACCCCTCGGACGTGGTCGTACACCGAGTACCAACTTACTGAGGTGAGGATGCTCATCGAGATGGCCAGGAGGGTCATGATCAGGTTGGTCACGACGATGGCGCTCACCTGCACCACCGGGCCGACCGAGGGCTTGATCGGGTGTGAGGGGATTATCTGGAGCCAGAAGAGGACACCCGTGGCGATGAAACTGGTGTGCATCAGCCAGATGTGGACGAAGGCGTTCTTCTCGGCCAGGTCGAGCATGGCGGGGATGTGCCAGAAGAGCATCGCCACGTTGAACAGTCCGAAGCCGACCCACGGATTGCGCAGGAAGCGACCGACGGCCCGCAACGGCTCGGCACGCGCGCTGATGTAGAGGAACCGGCCGACGGCCCTTCGCGACTTGACCGGTAGGGCGAACATCAGCGGCACCCACGGCGCACCGGCCACGATGAGCACCGGTCCGAGGAAGGCCAGCAGGAGGTGGGCCAGCATGTGGACGAAGAAGTAGTCCGAGGCCCAGTAGTCGAGCGGCGAAACGATCGCCACCATCAGCACGGCCAGACCGGCGTAGAACAGGTACGCGTGGCGGCGCCGTCGTTGTGAACGTGCCGGTGACGAGCGCACACTGAGTCTCGCCAGACCGATTTCGTGGGCGACCACGGTCAATGCGGCGACCACTAGGACTGGATCGAACGACCAGTTCTTCACGATGTAGTTCACTGGTGCTCGGCCTCCGGACCGGCTTCAGGTTCACGGGACTTGACCAACTCCTCTTGGTGATCCTGCCAGGCCGCCAACATGCCCTCGAACTCGGGCGAGATCTTGGTCCGGGCCTTCTTGTCGCGAATCTTCGATCCCTCGGCGTCGGGATGGATCACCTTCCACCACATGTAGACGGCGAAGGCGCCGAGCAGCGGCCATTCGAACACGTAGGCCCAACTGAGTGAATTGCCACCGAGGGCGCGCCCGATCTCGAACCAGAAGGCCGCCACGCAGAGTGCGAGGCCGGCGGCGAGCGTCGCGTGGGCCTTCAATGCTGGCCTCCCAGAGAGCCTCGCCGACGGGCCGCCTTGCGGCTCAACGGCGCGGGCCTTCTCTCCGTCACTCACGTCGTCACCCTACTTTGACTTGCCGTGTCGGTTCCCGGCAGGCGCCGTGGTGGCTGAGTAATTCATTAGGAAATCACTCGCTTAGGCCGTCGGTAGAGTGGACGCATCAGCCCAACATCCAGGACACCATGATGAGTCACGAGTCAACGCCCGACGCGCCCGCGTCCCTCAGCGAAGAGGAGCGGGCCGCAGTGTTCGCGAAATCGTACGCGGCGCGCGGCGCCGGAGGTGCGCCGCGCTTCGGGCAGGCACCGATTCCGCCAAAGTTCGTGCTCTTCGTCGCCTTGGCGTTCCTCGTGCTGGGCGTCGGCGGAGCCGTACTCGAACACTTCTACGGCAACGCCGGCCAGGCCGCCGCGACGACCACTACCGCGTACCAACTCCCCCCCACGCCAGTGGCACCGTCGGGACCCCAATTGAACGCTTCGACCCAGGCACTGATGGGCCTCAAGGACATCGCCACTGCCCAGGCGTCGAACTTTTCCCTGGTGGACCAGCACGGCCGCGTCTGGAGCCTCACCGGAGCGCGTGGACGCGTCGTCGTGCTCACGTTCATGAACATCAACTGCAACGACATCTGCACGGTGCTCGGCCCCGAGATTCGAATCGCGAGGTCCCTGCTCGGACCGGCATCACAGAAGGTCGAATTCGCGATCGTCAACACCGACCCGAACAACTTCCGACTCCAATCCAATCCGGCGGCGCTGAGGGTGCCGGCGTTAGCCGATCTCAGTAACGTGCACTTCCTCACCGGTTCGCTCGGAGATCTCAACTCGGTTTGGATCAACTACGGCGTCAGCGTCAAGGTCGGAGTCCTGGCCAGTCAAGTCGCTCACAACAACGTGATGTACTTCATCACGCCCAAGGGACAACTGAAGTCACTCGCCGTGCCGTTCGGCAACGAAGACCACGCCGGAATCTTCACGCTGAACCCCCAGACCCTCCAGCGTTTCGCCGAAGGCGTCGCGGCGACAGCCGTTAGGCTTGCCAGGTGACAAACCCCGGTCCACCCGAGAACTCGACCCCCTACGACCCGGCGTCGATGGCGACGTCGTCGCTCTCCTCGGAGAAGGTCATCTGGTACCGCCGGCCCTGGGTCGTGGTGACCGTCGTTCTGGTTCTCGTGGTGGCCATCGCCGTCATCACCGACCTCCCCCGGCCCCTCGCGAAGTCCGAGGACGCCACCGCCCAGAACGCTTCACTCAAGCAGATCAACACGGACATCGCACCCTGTGCCTACGCCGTGAAGGAAGCCTTCGGCTTCTACCGCGACTCGGTCACGGGGAAGCTGACACCACAGAAGTTGAGCGTCATCAAGACCTACCTACCCAACGACCAGACGGTCTGCTCCTTCGCCAGTGCCGGGATGTCCGACCTGACCAACAATCTCCAAGTGCTCGACACGGCAGCCGGCAAGTACATCGACAGGATCGTGAAGGTCGCCGTCACCTGGATGGACTCCGACGGCAACGCGGCCATCGTCGACATCGGATACCTCATCAAGCACCCCGGTGACGCCAAGAAGATGGCCGACCTGCGCAAGCAGCAGTCATACCTGACCCAGGATCGACAGATCGCCCTCGGCTACCTCAACACGGCCAGATCGATCCTGGCACCCCAGCATCTCAACAACCTCAACCTTCCGGAGCTGGCGCCACTGCCGGGCATATAGGCGCGCGACCCATTCCAATCAGCGGCGCTACGCACTAGTCGCTGCCGAAGAAGCCGCGGGTCCTCTCGTCGCGCATCAAGCGCTGGAGTTCGTCATTCGGGTCCTCGTCCGACTGCAGCCAGTAGACAAGGTTCCAGAAGACGATCGGGACGAACACCGCCGCGGAGACGAACCAAATCAGACCGGCGCTCAACTGCTGATCGGCCGATAGGGAGATACCGTGACCGGCCACGTGGTGAAAAGCGTGGTACCAGGAGACGTGCGACATTCCGTCGAGATACGCTACGACCCAGGCCGACCACATCACGCCCGCGGAAATGCCGATTCGGTACGGTCGAAGCGTGCCCGGCTTCAACGGAGGCGATTCGATCAGGTTCGTGAACAAGACGATGCCCAAGGCGATCAGCGACACCGCTTCCAGCCAAACCACCCACGGGTGCCGGACCAGGTAGTCGACGATCGGGGCGACCCGCCAGAAGATGCTGAGAGCCGCGAACAGACTGGCGACCAGAACGGCCCGTCGCTGGTGCGAAGATCTGACCCGAGCGATCGCGATGCGGTCGATCAACCTAGGTCGATCCGGAGACACGACTGCGCCATCCGCGTCGATCAAGTGAGCCTGGGGCGAAGCCAGGCCAATACGGCGCCACTGAGCACCACTTACGAGCAGAGCGGGCACCACGAATGCAAAAACGCCAAATTGCAAGGATTCGACGAATTGGTACCTTCCAGCCCACGTCGAAATCGGCGGAATCAAAAACACCACCGTCAGGACGACACCGACCAACGCCAGGCCCATTCGCAGGGAGCTCACCCATTCACGATCTGGGCGCGGGCGGACCGCGTCATTCACTCCGAATGGTGACGCTGAAAGAAGCCCCATAGGAGCACAGCGAACAGGACGCCCAAAAGGACGACCATCGTTTGCACTTGGGGGCCAATAAAGTTATCGACTGCTTGCATCATCACCACCTATCCGATCTGAAAATCTCTGTTGAAGAGTGTAGGAATCTAAACCGACTGCCGAATTACATCACGTAGAACATCGCGGTGAAGAGTGCTCCACTGACGGCCAAGAAGCCCCAGAAGTACGCCATCGAGGCGACGTTGGCCCGGAATAGTTGCGCTGACGCAGCCGCTGAGAGCTCCGGATTCTCGCCACCGAGCTCCTTGCGAAGTCGCAACGAACGAGCCAGCGTGGTCTCGAGCCAGTAGGTTCCCAGGACGATGCTGATGATGTTCAAGACGACGAATCCCATGAACGTCGAGGCGTAGCCGCTGGAACCGGGGAAGAATCCCAACTTCGTCAACTGCCACACCTGGATGATCAGGGCTATAAGCCCGGTGAGCACTCCCGTCCAACCCGCCACCTGGAAGTCGGTGACGTTGCCCTTGCGCAGGCGACGCTGTCCATATATCGCGAGGAATGCGGTGACACTCATCGAGACGAACACGGCCCATCCGTAGGCGATTGGGGCGTGCTGGTGCGGCAGACGCCACAGCATGCCGTTGTTGCTCGATCGCAGGTAGAAGTACGAGAAGACTTCTGACGCGAGAAGGAATGTGTACATGCCGATGAACAGTCGTCCGCCCGACCAGATGGAGCCGATCTGAGCGCGGAGTTCGAATTCGGCTTCCTGAGGAGTCGAACTCGGACCCTTGGCCTTGTCAACGATGTCAGTCATTGTCTTATCTCCACTCACTACTAAGCCTGGCTACTGCCGGCGTCAATTGAACTGCTTCGGCTTGCCCCGTCACCCATGTCGGCGAACGCCGGAGCGTTCTCCTCGCTGTAGCGGTAGGGGTCGGTCATGATGACCGGAATCCTCTCGAAGTTGTAACTCGGCACCGGGTTCGCTGTCTGCCACTCGAGTCCCAGCGAGTCCCACGGATTCGCCGGCGCCTTCACCGGGCTGATGAACATCGACCACATCAGGTTGGCGAAGAAGATCAGGAACGACACGCCGAGCAGGAAAGCACTGACCGACGAGAAGTCGTTAAGCGCCTGCAGACCCTTCGCGTACGTGTAGACCCTTCGTGGCTGGCCCAGGAGGCCAATGATGAACATCGGAAAGAAGGTCAGGTTGAAGAAGATGAACATCGTCCAGAAGTGCCACTTACCGATTCGAGAGTTCATCATCTTTCCCGTCATCTTCGGCAGCCAGTAGTAGAGGCCAGCCATGAAGGCGAACAACAGTCCACCCATGATGGTGTAGTGGAAGTGTGAGAGCACGAAGAACCCACCGTGGACCGTCACGTTCACGGGAACGTCCGAAAGGAAAACCCCGGTCACCCCGCCGATGAGGAAGTTGAAGAAGAGCGCCATCGCGAACAGCATCGGGACTTCGAAGCGGATCTTCGCCTTGTAGAGCGTTCCCATGCCGACGAGGAAGATGAATCCAGTCGGAATCGAGATCAACTCCGTGGTGAGCATGAACAGGGGTCGCATGTCAGGGTTTATACCGCTCTGGAAGAGGTGGTGCTGCCAGACGAAGAACGAGAGCAGCGCGACACCGATCATTCCCGCCGCAGCGACCTTGTAGGCGAACAATGGCTTGCGGGTGAACACCGGCAGGATCTCGCCGACGATTCCAAAGCCCGGTAGCGCCATGATGTACACCTCGGGGTGGCCGAAGAACCAGAAGAGGTTCTGCCAGAGGTAGGAGCTGCCTCCGTGCTCGCTGACGTAGAAGGCGGTCTGGACCGTCTTGTCCAGCACGCCGAATAGTCCGCCGGCGAAGAGGACCGGCGTCGCCAAGGTCAGCAGCGCCGCGGTCGCCAGGATCGACCAGACGAAGATCGGTAGGCGACTCCACGTCATGCCCGGGGCCCGATAGTTGACTATCGTCACCGCGATGTTGAATCCAGCGGCCATCATGCCGACGCCGATGACGGCGAAGCCGAGCAGGTAGGAGACCATTCCAGGGCCGGCCTGGGTCTGGAGCGGTGCATAGCCCGTCCAACCGGTCGGGAACCCGCCGTAGGGCAGTGCCGAGAAGATCACCAGGTAACCCGCCACGAAGATCCAGAAGCTCAGCGCCTCGATTCGCGGGAAGGCCATTCGTCGAGCGCCGATCATCAACGGCACCAAGTAGTTGCCGAGCGGACCCACGATGATCGAGGTGGCCATCATCATCATGATGGTGCCGTGCTCGCTGACGATCTTGATGTACGTGTCGGGCGAGAAGACGTGCGTGGTCGGGTTCAGCAGTTCCGTACGGATCGCCATGGCCAGCAGTCCACCGGTGAACATGAACAGGAGTACCCCGACGATGTACTGAATACCGACGACCTTATGGTCGAGCGAGTAGCGGAAGTACTTCGTCCAGCCTTCAATGGTCTCTTCCTTCGCCCCGTCCCGACCAACGAGCTTGGCGAGCGGGTAGTTGAGCGCACCGATACCCAGCAACCATCCGGCGACCCCGAAGGTCAGTCCGAGCGCGTCAGCGATGCTGTTCTGTCCGCTGTTGGCGATGTACGTGTAGCCGCTCGACAAGTAGTTGCCGAACCAGTGTCCGATCAAGTAGCCCAAGACGGCAGCGACGATCGCCGTGCCGAGGTGCTGACTCATCCAGCCTGGACGCTGCGTCCAGGATTTGCCGCTCGCCGGTGGCGTGGCGCTCGGCGTTACAACTTGTGTCGGTCGCTCTGCACTGATTGTCATAGCGCGATCTCCGTTTCTGTCTTCAATTGCGTCAAGTTCTTCATGTTCCTATCGATCCTCACGAGGCCGGGGTCTTCGAGCCGTAGACCTCGACGGTGCTGTATGGCGTCTGGGTGCCGTCCGGGTAGAAACCACCACTAGCGCCGTTGGCGTCAGGCACGTAGGTAAGTGCGAAGGGTGGCAGCAACTTCGTGTTCGCGGCGTTCGCTGCCTCGGTGGTGGTTGCCCAGTTCATGAAGTCAGTCTGCGAGACGACCTTGCCGTAGTTGTACATCGAGCCGTGCCAGATTCCGCAGAGCTCACTACAGCGGACTACGAAACTGCCCATCTGCTTCGTCTCGGTGTACGCCACGTTGTTCACCTGCGGGTTGGCGTCGGCCTTCACACTCAGCTGGTAGGCCCAGAAGCTGTGGATCACATCGAGCGAGGTGACGTTGAAGGCGATCTCGGTGTTGACCGGCAGTATCAACTGCGAAGACTCGAATCCGCCGAAGGTCGGGTACCGATAGGTGAACTTCCACTGCTGACCGATCACCTGCACCGGCAAGACCGCATTGCTACCCGGCGACCAGTTCTGCTTGCCCGCCAACGCTGCGGTCTCCGCCTTCGCCGCCCCAGCCGGCGACCAGACCGGGTTCGGTCCTTCGCCACCACCCGAGCCATGCTCTGCGATGACCGCGTAGGAGCCGTAGCCGGCCAGGATCAAGACGATTATCGACGTGATCACGATCCACGAGGTCTGCACCCGGCGGTTATTGCGGGCTTCCTCGCCGCCGACCGATTCGGTTGAGTTGCGCTTGTCGCCCCAGACCATCACGGCGTAACCGAGGTAGATCCAGACGCCGATCAGGACGGGCAGGGCGATCACCAGCAGGACATTGAAGGTCCGCTGGTTGTTTATTGCGGTCTCGGTCATTCGTCCCGGGGGCACGTGCGGTCCGACGAAGACCCAGAAGAGTACGTCGACGACGACTGAGACGACTAGCCACATCGTCGTCATGCGACGAAGGTGATTGGTTTCGTTCTTTGCGTTTTCAGCCATGACTATTGCACCACTTCCAGGAATCCGCCCATGAAGCCTTGCGTGGACATAGGTCCTCCATTTCCATACAGATATCCCAAGCCGCAGGGTACGAAGCACTGCCATGGATAGTTGCCCGAACCAGGCGTCTTGAAGCTGAAGGTGATCGTGTTGTGATCGAAGTTGGTACCGCAAGGCGCCGTGCCGCAGATGTTCTTAGAACTCGACGAGACGCCTACGAGCGGGACGTCGATTCCGAGGGCGGGAACCGTGAAGGTGTGGCCCACGCCATTCCCGCTGTATGAGTCGTAGTAACTGACCGGCGAACCGTTCAAGCTCACGGTGGAGCCGTTGACGCCGGTAACTTGGCCCCACTGCTGGTTGCGAAGCGGGCTACCGGAGTCATACTGCAGGACCGTCATGTTGATCACGGTGTTGGCAGGAAGTTTCCAGTCCGTGCTGTGGACCCACTTCCCCGACGGGCTCTTGACCATGTAGGAGACCCAGGTCGGATGGGGTCCGAACCCGATTGCACCGAAGGTCTGGACAGTGAGGTTCACTGGCGCGCCGGCGGGCTGTGCCTTGGTGAAGTCGACGACACCACCGGGAATGCCGGGTGTGAGATACGTGGCCACGGCCGCGACCACGAGACCAACAGCTACGACAAAGGCCCCCAGGACCGTTGCCAGCCTCGCATTTCTTGTCATACTTCTCCTAACGACGTTGCCTTTTCCAAAGCGCTTCTAAGAGACTAGGTAACGAGGCCCGGTAGAGTCTTCATTGGTGAAGCGCCAAACTAAGAATGCTCTTAGGGTCCACGTCGGTCTGGCCGTCGCCGAAGCGATATGCCTTTCGGCCTTCGCGCTCGAGCTCTCACGGGCACTGTCGGGCAACACGTTGTCTTGGGCGTACGTCTTCGAGTGGCCGATTCTTGGCGTTTACGCCGTGTTCATGTGGAGGCGCCTGCTCCACGCCGACGTCGAGTCCCCAATCGGACCGTCGTCGGCCGAGGAAGAGAATCGATTGAATGTGTACAACGACTACCTGGCCCAAATCCATGGATCTTCTCAGGAACCCCCGGGGCGTGGTGACGAGATCCGGTGAGTCCGGATTCAATTCGCGATCAACGAACACCTGACTCATGCAGGAGCGACAGGAGCTCAGTGACCGCGGAGCTCTGACCGGACCAGTTGGAGAGTGGATTGTCCGGCACGATCCACCTGATCCGGCCCTGCGGGTCGATGATGAACAGGATGTCCGAATGCACGCTCATCCGCGAACCCTTCACCGACTCGACCCCGATCCCGTAGGAAGCCCAGATCCGGCGCATCAGGTTGGTGTCGACGCTGGTGAGGAAGTGGAAGTCCTTCACGTTCGACAGGTCGTGCTGAATGATGAAGCGACGGATGTCGGCCGGCGTCTCGTGCAACGGATTGGCGGCGATGGCGACGACGTCCAGAGGCGCGCTTGGGGAGAGATCGGCCCTGACCGTCTTCAACTGGTTGGCGATCAAGGGACAATCCGTGTAGCAGACCGGGTCCAGAAAGGCCAGCAGCGTGAAGTGTCCGGTGTGCTGGCCCAAGTGGTACTGGACACCGTTCTGGTCAGTCAGGGTGAACTTCGCGGCCGCGGCTGTCACCGACGATGCTGGTCCGTTCTGGGCCAAGTAGAAGGTGTTCTCGGCTGACGCCAGGGTCGACCAGGACGCCGAAGCGACGGCCACGAACACCATTGCGGTTGCGAACGAGGCAGCCACCGCTCCGGTGCTGGAGCGCATCTCCTTGGGGAGACGGCGGACCCACGGTGCATTGGACCGGCCCGGCGTGGCGCACCACGCGAGCCAGGCCATTGGCAACATGGAGTTGACGTCGGTGGCGAGACCACCGAAGATTGCTGCATCCTCGCCCACGATCCAGATGATCAACGCGCCCACGACGAGCGACCACGTCGGCCATTTCAGATTCCGACCGGGCGCGAACCAAAGTCCGGCCGCGGTGACGACCAGCCAGAAGATGACGAGGAGGTTGAATCCGCCGCCCATCGTTCCCGCCGCGACTCCGGTCTTCGCGACCATGAACGCCAGCCAGTGGGGCTGGGCGATCCGGGTCATCGACTGGCTCATCGCGGTGAGTGCGTTGGTGTTGCCTCCGTGCCAGAACTCGTGATCGGGCAGGACCTGGACCACTGCGCCGACGATCAGGATCGCGCTGAGCGCCTTGGTAGTCAGCCGCGAGAAGGAGCGGACGAACGAGTCGTGGTCAGCGGCGATCCACAGGCCCGCAGCAACGTAGAAAAACGTGGCACCAGGCCAGCCGAACAGGATCGAGCTGCTCGTTGAAAAGATGCCCCCAGCGCCGTTGCCGATCAGCCAGATGAGTGCCGCCCAGCCGGCCGAGACCGCCCCGGCGATTCGCCCGACTCCCCCATTCGACACGAAGAGCAGGATGCCGAGACCGACCTGCAACCAGGCCGTGGCGACGGCCAGCGCCACCGGGTGGGTGTTCCAAACACCGATGGCGCTGAACATCAGGGCGTGGAGCCACGCCGGAGTTCCCTGCGCCGCTGGTGCGACGACATTGTTGGCCAGGCCCAGCGGCATCGACGGCTGGAACTGGAGTATCCCCGCGAACAACCACAGCGCTCCGAATCCCCACCGCAGGAACGTGCGGGCGCGCGGCTCATTCAGGCCGACTGGAGACAGGTTGAAGTCATAGACCCGCTTCGTCACCAGTCCGGCGACCAGGATGAGCAATCCGATTCCCAGGATCCAGAGGACCGCGGTGAGCAAAAGCGCGTGGTGGAAGATCGAGACGACGAGCGGGTTGTTCAGATCAATAGGTGAACCACCCATTCCCGGCATCGGTGACAGTCCTAACTCTCGGTGTTCAAATCGTCGGTGCAGGCCGAGAGCACTCCATTCACGAAGGACGGAGATCCCTCGGTCGAATAGATCTTGGCCAATTCAACGGCCTCATCGAGGACGACGGCCTTCGGTGGTGCGTCAACCATCAAGAGTTCACCGATTGCTAGGGTCATCACCAGCCGGTCCACTATCGCTATCCGCTCCAACGGCCAATCGATGGCGTACTTCGAGATCAGGGTATTGGCACGGTCCTGATGCTGCTCGGCCGAGGTGAGGAGCTGGACGGTGTACCCATCGGGTCGGATCGGCAGCGCGTTCAAGATCGTGGCGACGTCACGGCCCTTCAGCGTCGCCTCGTAGAAGATCTCAAGCGCCCGCTCGCGGGCGTGGTGGCGCTGGGCTCCGAGTTCGCTCACCCTACGCTCGGGTCATGTACTCGCCGGTGCGGGTATCGACCTTGATCGTCTCGCCCGGCCCGACGAACAACGGGACCTGCACCACGAACCCGGTCTCCAACGTGGCGGGCTTGCGCGCGCCCGACACCCGGTCCCCCTGGATGCCGGGTTCGGTCTCGGCGATGGTCAGCTCGACCGATGCAGGCAGCTCGATGCCGATGATCTCGTCGTCGTACTGGATGAGCATGGCCTTGCCCGTCTCCTTGAGGAAGTTCGAGGCTTCGCCAAGGCTCTTCGACGACACGGCCACCTGGTCGTAGGTCGACTGGTCCATGAAGACGTAGTCGTCGCCGTCGCGGTAGAGGAACTGCGTGTCGCGCTTGTCGATGATCGCCTGCTCCAGACGTTCGTCCGACCGGTAGGTCCGCTCGATGACGGCCCCGGTCCGGGCGTTGCGCAACTTGGTGCGCATAAACGCCCCACCCTTACCCGGCTTCACGTGCTGGAACTCGATCACCGTGAACAGACCCTCGTCGATCTTGATCGTGATGCCGTTCTTGATGTCAGAGGTTGAGATAGCGGCCATAAGCCATGAGACCTTTCGAGAAAGTTGCGTTGCTCATTCTAGGCAACGCTCGAAGGTGCCCGGCCCTAGTCCGACGGGACCAGGCGACGCACCGCGTCAACGGCGAGTTCGTAACTGGTGGCACCGAAGCCGGCAATCGACCCGTTGACCACTGCGGCAAGGGTGCTGACGTGGCGAAACGGCTCTCGCGCGGCCGGGTTAGAGAGATGGACCTCGACCTTGACACCTTCGAAGGCGGCCAGGGCATCGGCGAGCGCCCACGATGAGTGAGTGAGCGCTCCGGCGTTGATCACGATCGCCGCACTGCGCCCTCGTGCGGAGTGGACGGCCTCGATCAAGTCTCCTTCGAAGTTCGACTGGAGGTGACGGACGTCGAATCCCGCCTCCTTCGCGAGGGCGCTGAACCGAGCCACGTGTTGGTCCAGCGACTCGTGACCGTAGATCTCCGGGCTGCGCACACCGAGCTGGTCGAGGTTGGGACCGGACAGCAGCAGTATCTCTTGGCTCATGACTCTCCCCTGAACTCTTCCAACGTCCGCTCGACCACCGACGGGTCGATTCCGCGAACCACGTCGAAGCCTTCGGCCCCGGCCAGCACGAAGGTGAGGTCGTGGTGGGCCTTCTTGTCGTGCCCCATCGCCTCGAGGAGCGTGGAGGTCGGGTAGCCGTCGGGGATTTTGAAACTCAGACCCAGAGCTCCCAACACCTCGTCGTGGCGCTCGACCTCTGCAAGGTCCACCCGTTCCAGCGCGCGGGCCAAGCGGATGGCGAAACCGAGGCCGATGGCCACCGCTTCGCCGTGACGCAGTTCGTCGACGTCGCGCGCCAGCGATACCTTTTCCAGTGCGTGCGCCAACGTGTGGCCGTAGTTCAAGAGGGCGCGACGCCCCCCTTCGCGCTCGTCGGACGAAACGATCGAAGCCTTCATCCGCACCGACATCGTTATGAGATCGTGGAGCGAGACTCCGGCCAACTCGGCGGCGTAGCCACCTTCGAGCAGCCAGCATTTGGCCACCTCGCCGAGCGCACCCACCCGTTCGCGTTCAGGCAAGGTGTTCAGAGTCTCGAAGTCACAGAGCACGCCGATCGGCTGGTGGAACGCCCCGACCAGATTCTTACCCGAGTGGAGGTTGACCGCGGTCTTGCCACCGATCGCCGCGTCGACCTGCCCGACGAGCGACGTCGGGACCTGGGCGAGGGAGACCCCCCGGAGATAGACCGCGGCGGCGAATCCAGCGAGGTCAGTGATCGCGCCTCCGCCGACGCCGACGACGACGTCGTCGCGCGAGAGTTCGAGGTCGGCCATCTGTTCGAGCAGGTGTTCGAGGGATCTCAACGTCTTGGCGGCCTCACCTTCGGCAACCGTGAGCACGTGTTCGGTCAGTCCGCTCTTCAGGTCGAACCAGGGCAGTTCGGCCAACGAGCCCGAGGTCACGTAGACGACCGCCTGAGCCCTCGGGGCCCTCTCGGAAATGAGTTGGGCGAGTCGGTGACGGGCGCCGTCTTCGAGCACCACTTCGTACGAACGGTCGCCGAGATCAACGGGTACGATCATCCGCCGGCCTCGCTCAACGCCTCGATGATTCGACCTGCCACGTCATCCAGTGTCCCCGATGCCTCGACACGGGCGCGCGATACCTCCCGGTACCAGTCACTTCGCTGACTGCGCAGGCGAGCCAGTGTCGCCGCGACGTCCCCATCGAGTAGTGGCCGATCGCCGTCGGCCAACCGGGCGAGGATCACGTCGTCGTCGCAGTCGAGCCAGATGGTCGGCTCCGCCGCCAGCAACTCCCTGGCCCGGGCGATCGAGACCACACCGCCACCGGTCGCCACTACGGCGTCGGTGGCCACAGCGGCCGTCAAGGCCTCGATCTCCAGTTCGCGGAAGGCGCTTTCACCCGCTTCGCGAAGCACCTCGGCAGCTGGGCGCCCGGCCATCTCGGCGATGACGTCGTCAGTGTCGATCCAGGAACGGCCCCAGCGCTCGGCTATCGCCCGGGCGGCGCTCGACTTGCCCACGCCGGGCAAGCCAACGAGCACGAGGCCGGCCACCGCTAGGCCGGTTGGGCCGACGATGAGGTGGAACCTAGATTGGCGACGTAGGACGAGTGGTTCCGAACGAACTCCTCCACCGAGTCGCCGCCGAACTTGCGCACGGCCTCGTTAGCGAGCACCAGCGCCACCATCGCTTCGGCGACGACGCCGAGCGCCGGCACCGCCGTGACGTCGGTACGCTCCTTGAACGACACTGACGACTCGCCCGTGGCGACGTCCACGGTCTCGAGAACGGGACGATTCAAGGTGGCGAGGGGCTTCATCGCCACCTTGGCGATGATCGGTGCGCCCGAGGACATGCCGCCCTCGAGACCACCGGCGTGATCGCTGCGCCGGATGTATCCCCCGCCGAGTTCGAAGGCTCCGTCGACTGCGATGGCGTCGTGGGCGACGCTGCCGCGCTGTCCGGCTTGGGCCATCCCGTCACCGATCTCGACAGCCTTGACCGCCTGGATGCTCATGAGCGCTCCGGCCAGCAGTCCGTCGAGCTTGCGGTCCCAGTGGACGTAACTGCCCAGCCCGACCGGGACTCCGTAGGCGATGACCTCGGCGATCCCACCGAGCGAATCACCCTCCTTGGCCGCGGCCTTGATCTCGGCGATCATTCGCGCGGCACTGTCGGCATCGAAGCACCGCACCTCACTGGCGTCGACCGCTTCGAGGTCGCCGACACCGGGCCGCGAGCCCTCCGGCGACGCTGCTGCACCGATGCGAACGACGTGGCTGAGGACATCGATGCCGATGGTGGCGAGCAGTGCCTTGGCCAAAGCCCCGGCGGCGACCCGGGCCGCTGTCTCGCGGGCGCTCGCGCGCTCCAGAACATCTCGCGCGTCGTCGAATCCGTATTTCTGCATGCCAGCCAGGTCGGCGTGGCCTGGGCGCGGCTTGGTCAGTTTGTCGCTGGGCGTGCCCGGTGACGGCGACATCTCCTCGGCCCACTTGGGCCACTCCGAGTTGAGGATCTCGATGGCGACGGGCGACCCGAGGGTTCGACCGTGGCGGACTCCTCCGATGATCCTCAACTCGTCGCGTTCAAAACGCATGCGAGGTCCGCGCCCGTAACCGAGCCGGCGGCGGGCGAGTTGGTCACCGATCTCTTCGGCGGTGATTCCCAGACCTGCGGGCAGCCCCTCGACGATGACACTCAGTGATGGTCCGTGGCTTTCGCCCGCGGTAAGGAAGCGCAGCATTCCCAGATTCTAGGACGTCGCCCGCAGCCAACTACTCGTGGGCGTAGAAGGGGTTCACTCCCGATGCATGGTCGGTCACGTCGATGACGTTGGTGAGCTCGGGGATCGCCTCTCGAAGTGACGTCTCGATGCCCTGGGACAGTGTCATGCGACTCATGGCGCAGCCCTGACATCCGCCCGACAACTTGACGTAGGCGATCCGTTCAGACTCGTCCAGCGCCACCAGGTCGGCGCGGCCGCCGTGCGAGGCGATCGAAGGGTTGACGTTGGTGTCGAGCACCTCGATCGCCAGGGTCGCCAAGGGTCCGTCGATCCCGAGCGCCAGGATCTCCGCCGGTACGCCGGGGTTGACCTCTTCGGGCGAGGGGATGTTGGGATTGACGAGCACCAAACCACCGCCGCCCTCGCTGGCGAACTCGAGGCGACTTCCGCGCAGCCGTTCGACACTGTTGGAGGGAACGACGATCGTCACTCCCCCGTCGGCGCCGATCACCGCGCCCTCGGGCGCGTCAGCTCGGTCGGAGAAGTACAGGTCGTACGAGTAACCCGCTCCACGAGTCCCGGTCACTTCGACGAACAGCGCCAGTCCATCGTTGTGCTCTTCGTTGTTCAGGGCGTCGATGACGACGTTTCGTGCTTCGTCGGTCATCGAGAGGATGTCAAAAGTGTCGACGGTGGTCATGACCCGAGTCTAGAGGTGACCCTCGCCCGGTTCGGCGCCAACTATGTTTTCGATGTGACTTCCATACCGACCGACGCCCACGAGTGGGTGAGTTTTGAGGACTCCAAGGTGCAGCGCACGTGGATGTTCGACGTTACGTTCCTCGAGAGCAACTGGACCTGCATCTTCGGGGCGGGCTGCCAGGGCGTCTTGACCGAGGCGACGCCGGAGCTCGTCCAGGGTTGCTGCAGCTACGGGGCCCACTTCACCGACGAGAAAGACCGGCGGCGAGTCGAGCGCGCCGCCAAGCGGCTCACCCAGGACCAGTGGCAGTTCTGGTCCAAGGGACGCGAGTCGACGACCCGGGTGAAGAAGAACGGGGAGATCGTGACCAAGCTGGTGAAAGACGCGTGCATCTTCCTCAACCGCCCGGACTTCCACCGTGGTCCGGGCTGCGCGCTGCACGTGATGGCAATCGACAACGAAGAGAGCTACATACCCCTCAAGCCCGAGGTGTGCTGGCAACTACCCCTGCGACGTGACGACGTGATCGAAGACGACGGCAGCATCACCACGAGGATCGCCCAGTGGAACCGCAGCCACTGGGGGGCCGGCGGCGGCGACTTCCACTGGTGGTGCACCGAGGACGCGAGGGCGTTCGTCGGCAAGGCCCGTGTGGTCGACTCGATGGCCGACGAACTCGTAGCAATGGTGGGCCGCGACGTCTACGACAAGTTGCTCGCCTACATGGACGAACGCGCCGCGAGGCCGAAGGGCACCCTGCTCCCCCACCCGGTGCTGCGCCGTCGCGACTAGCTCTCGGCGGCTAGTGGGTCCTCTTCGTTGAACGTGGCGCGAGGCAGCGAACCGAGGATCTCGTCGTAACGGTCCTCCTCAGCGAGGCACCATTCGGCGTGCACGTCTTCGGGCGCGGCGCCGCATTCGACACAAGTCGTAGCGCGTGGACCGGTAGAACGCTTGAGCTCGCGAGCTTCAACAAACCGACGATGGCGGCCCTTTTTCACGTCAACTCCTCACTGGCCGCGGGCCATAACTGGCGGCGACCGTAACCCAGCATTACTGAGTCGAATAACCATGATACCAACTCGTCGCCCGGCACGAACCCCTAACATCGGACCGTGAGCCCCGCCTTTGACCCCAACGACATGATCCTGCGCTTCCGTGAGCGCGCCGACGCGGTAAAGCGACGGGGCTTCCCGCCGGTGGAAGGCGTCGAGCGTCAGATGTTCATCGAGGCCGCCAATCTGGACTTCCAGGACTTCGCCATGCTGGGTGACGCGACGGCGACCCTCGAGGACGGCATCTTGCGTCTCGAGATCGATCTGAGGCCGCCCAGCGCCTAGGGCAGGGAGGCGGTGGCTATCCGCGCGCTGGCCTCGGAGAGCAGAGCGGCACCCTTGGCCAGCGACGCGAGGGCCCGGACTCGTTGACCGTGGTAGCACTCGTTGGCCCCGGCCCCCAGGTCGCCGTAGGCGGCGGACAACAGGTTCGACGCCTGGTCGTCGGGCGTCGGCAACGACGCATTGGCCTGTTGGACCTCATAGAGCAGCACGCCGCACACCGTGTGCAGTTGAGCCGCCGAGGTCGCCGCGTTGCGCAGATCGTTGGCGGAGTGCTCGGCGTCGACCAGCACGGCCTTCGCCGTCGTCACGTAGCCGCTCTGGCTGACCCAGTTGACCATGGCCGTTGACGCGCTGATCGTTCCGCAGGCACCCAGCAGGAGACCGCCGACAAATAGCGGGGCGATTCGGCGGATCACTCGGCCACGACGAGATGGAGATGGCGCCGACCGCGCCGGACCACCAGGTACTTGTCGTGCAGGGCCTTCGACATGTCGATGGGAACAGCACCGTCGATGCGGACGTTGTTGAGGTAGACCCCACCTTGTTCGAGGAAACGACGGGCTTCGGCCTTGGAGTCGGCCAGTCCACAACGCACCAGCAGGTCGCTCGCCTCAACTCCCGAAGCGAGTTCACCCCTCGACCACGTGGACGACGGGGCGTCGGCCACGACCTCGAGCAACGTGTGTTCATCGAGTCCGGCGATGGATTCTGCGAAGAGCGCCTCGCCGGCCCGTTCGGCGTTCACCGCTGCTTCACGTCCGTGAACCAGCTCGACGACGGCGTTGGCGATCGCTCGCTGAGCTTTACGTTCTTGTGGTTTCGACCGGGTCGCCTCATCGAGTTCAAGGATGGTGTCGTGGTCGAGGAACGTGAAGAATCGGGCCAAAGTCGGCGCGGTGGCGTCGTCGGCGTTGAGTAGGAACTGGTGAAGGGCGAAGGGCGACGTCATCGCGGCGTCGAGCCAGACCCGTTCGTTGCCGCCTTCGGACTTGCCAAACTTCTGACCGTCGGCACGGAGCAGCAGGGGCGACGTGATGCCCGACACGGTGGAGCCCGTCATCTTGCGCACTAGCTCGGTGCCGACGGTTATGTTCCCCCACTGGTCCGAACCGCCCAGCTGGAGGGTGCATCCGTGATCCAGGTTCAGGCGTACGAAGTCGTACGCCTGCAGGAGCATGTAGGAGAACTCGGTGAAGGACAGTCCAACGTCATCGCGGTCGAGCCGGCTCTTGACCGAATCCTTGGCGAACATCTGGTTCACGGTGACGTGCTTGCCCACGTCTCGCAGGAAGTCGGTCAACGGGATCGTCGTGAGCCAGTCCGCGTTGTTGATCAGCAGGGCCCGGGATCTTCCGGCGTCGGGCGAGAAGTCGAGGAACCGCCCAAGCTGCTCGCGGATGCCCTCGACGTTCTCGGCCAACTGCTCGAACGAGAGCAGCGGGCGCTCGACTGCCTTGAAACTCGGGTCCCCGATGAGCCCGGTGCCGCCACCGGCCAGCACGATTGGGCGATTCCCCGCGATCTGCATGCGACGAAGGTTGCACAGCTGTAGCAGGCTTCCCAGGTGGAGCGACGGCGCCGTCGGGTCGAAACCGATGTAGCCCGTGACGCCACCGGCGCTCAGACGGTCCAGCACCGCATCGTCGGTGGCCTGCTGGACCAGCCCTCGGAACTGCCAGTCTTCACGCAGATTCATTGCGCCAGTCTACGAGGCCGTTCGGTCTACAGGATGGCGTTCGAAGACGGGAAGTTGACTTGCAGCCAGACCACGAAGGCGTGCCAGGCCCCGCTCACTTCGAGAACCCCGATGACGATCAAGAACAGGCCGCCGATTCGACCGATGGACTTCGCGTGCCGTCGCAGCCACACCGAGACGGTCGCCATCCACTCCGTGGCCAAGGCCGCCACCACGAACGGAAGGCCCAGGCCGAGACAGTAGACGAAGGCGAGTATCGAACCCCGCCAGGCTGTCGCCCCCGAACTCGAGGCGAGTCCCAGGATCGCTTGAAGCGTGGGGCCGATGCAGGGGGTCCAGCCCAACGCGAACAGGAACCCCAGTGAAGCGGCTCCGAGGATCGACACCCGGGGCAGGTGGTGGATACGGCGCTCGCGCTGCAGCCACGACGACGGCCACCATCCGGCGAAGAAGAAGCCCATCACGACCGTGACGGAGCCGAACACGACTTCGAGGAGGCGTTGGTGGGTCCTCAGGTGAAAGCCGATCCCTCCGAAGGCGGCTCCCAGACTGACGAACACGAGCGAGAAGCCGATCACGAAGGCCAGTGAACCGGCGACGGCCCGCCCGCGGCCGGACCTGCCCTCGATCTTCCCGGTCGCTCCGCCCAAAAAGGCCATGTACCCGGGAAGCAGCGGCAAGACACACGGTGAGATGAACGAGACGAATCCCGCGGCGAACGCGAGCGGTATCGCCGCGAGCAGCGAACTGGGCAGCGCCGCGATCACTCGCCGTCCCCGAGGAGCTCGACGACGGTCGCGTTCCAGAGATCGTGAAGTAGAACGTTCTGCTCGCGGCTCGCCACCTCTACCACCAACACCGTCAATCCGGGCGACTGCAGCCCGCGGCCGATGGCTTCACGCAGCTCGCCTTGAGTCCGCACGGCCTCGCCGCGATGGCCGAAAGCCCGGGCCACCTTGGTCAAGTCGTGGGGTCGAGGCGTCGCGAACAGCGTCTCGAACCGATCATGGTCGACCAGCTTCGCCTGGGAGAGGAACGAGAAGATTCCTCCGCCCCGGTTGTCCACCACGACCAAGACGCAACTCCCCCCGGTCGAGCCCAGGCCGTCGACCAAGCCCGACACGTCGTGCAGCATCGTGATATCCCCGACAAGTCCAATGGCCGCTGAGCCGGCCGCCACCCCGAGGATCGTCGAGACCACACCGTCGATGCCGTTAACCCCTCGATTCGAGAAGGTCGAGCTACGTCGCGTCGGCGACCACCATTCGACCTCGCGCACGGGCATCGACGAACCCACCACCAGTGGAACCCCCCGCTGCGAGCTCTCGGCCACGCAGATGCGCGCGACCATCGATTCAGCGAGCGCCGCTCCAGGCGCCTCCATGGTGCCCAGCCAGTCCTCGACGAGCTTCGAGGCGTCGGACCACATCGTGAAGTACCGTTCGTCGGCGAGCGAATGGCGCTCGGGCAGTCCCGGCACCGATTCGCCGACGAGGCGGTCTGGATCGGAGACGTAACCGGCCCCTTCGAAGGCGATTGTGCGGACGCCCCATCTCCTCAGGGTCTCCTGGAGGACCTTGGACGCGCAGATACCCCCCAGTCGCACCACGACGTCGGGCCGAGCCCGTTTCGCGAACGCCTCACTGCGCAGGATCGAATCGAAGTACGGCAGAGATCCGAGGGTCGTCGCATCCCCCAGGACCACCCAATTCATCGCGGTGCACTGACGTATGACCTCGGGGTCGACCCCTCGTCCCACAACGCACAAGACCCGCTGGCCGCCAAGATCGATCGGCCGACTGACCGGCGGAGCGGTCGGCGTTGATGTTTCGAAGTCCGTGCGGATTGGCAGTTCGAGGGGCGGCGCGACGAGCGGCTCTACGAAAGCCGCGTTCAGATGCACCGGACCACTCGTTGACGCCGAACCTCGAGCGCTCGCCCACAGTCGTCGCGCCAGGTCCCGCCAGCCGCCGTTCGCACCCAGATCAGCCACGCCGGGATCCTCGAACCGGCGAACCATGGACGAAAAGAGCTCGTGCTGATCGATCGTCTGAGGCGCTCCCACCCCGTGCAGTTCCGGCGGGCGGTCGGCCGTGACGACCAGAAGCGGGACGAAGGCCTGGTCGGCCTCTGCGACGCAGGCGTGGAGTTCGGCGGCGGCGGTTCCACTGGTCACGACGATCGCCACCGGAAGTCCCGTGACAAGTGCTCGTCCGATGGCGAAGAAGCCGGCACTGCGCTCGTCGATGCGTACGTGCAGCGTCAACTCAGGGCGCTCGACGCAGGCTAGGGCCAGGGGTGTCGACCGCGAGCCGGGACATATCACGACGTCGCTCAACCCGAGCGAGATCCATTCATCGAACAGAGTCGCCGCGAACGTCGCTTGTACCGCGCTCGGGCTCGGTACGCTCTGTGGCAATGTCACTCCTCGGTATCGAACATCACGGCTCTGGCCCGATCCTGGTCTGGCTCCACGGCTTCACCCAGACCAAGAACTCGGCTCACGACTTCCGCTCCATTCTGGCAGGAACCTACGAGGTGCTCACCATCGACCTGCCGGGGCACGGTGACAACGCGAGAGTCGAAGCTTCGCTCGACGAGACGGCCGACCTGCTCGCGGAGGTGTTGCCCGACGAGCAGTTCATCCTGGCCGGCTACTCCATGGGCGCGCGCGTATCGCTGCACTTCGCGCTTCGTCACCCCGGCCGACTGCGTCGCCTGGTTCTGCTCGGTGCGACCCGGGGTATCGAGGATCCCGCGCAGAGAGAGGCGCGGCGTCGGCGCGACGAGCAGCTAGCCGAGCGGATCGTGGAGATTGGAACCGAGGACTTCCTTCGCGAATGGCTCGCTCAGCCGATGTTCGCGGCGCTGCCCCACGACGTTCGTGAGATGGCCGCTCGAAGTCGCGACGCGCGCGGTCTGGCATCATCGCTGAGACTCGCCGGCACTGGAACGCAGAGATGGCTCGGCGACGACATTCGCAAACTCCAGGTCCCGACGTCGGCCCTCGCCGGGGCGCTGGATTCGAAGTTCGCCGAAGAAGCCCTGGCCATCGGACTCGGAGTTGAGTTCGGGGGCGTGACCCTGATCGCCGACGCCCACCACGCCGCTCACCTGGAGCGACCCACCCAAACCGCGGCGGTGATCAACTCCCTTCAGCGCCAGTAGAGGTTGAGTCCGAGCGCCAGGGTCAAGGCCGCCCCGAGGAACAGCTGGACTTGGGAAGTGATCTTCAACAACGGCAGTAGTT
>Ga0075019_10000286_pt1 | contig 29101 bp, 26 predicted proteins | sample ColStrG_CSR_2013_FD_71473 | JGI IMG/M metagenome (GOLD analysis project Ga0075019, IMG submission 71473) | Freshwater sediment microbial communities in response to fracking from Pennsylvania, USA - Cold Stream Run_MetaG_CSR_2013 | ecosystem: Environmental > Aquatic > Freshwater > Creek >...
CCGACGCGGATCACCGCGACGCCGCCGGCCAGCTTGGCCAGACGCTCTTGCAGCTTTTCCTTGTCGTAGTCGCTCGTCGTGTCTTCGATCTGACGCTTGATCTGACCGATGCGGGCTTCGATGTCGGCTTTGGGGCCGGCGCCGTCGACGATGGTGGTGTCGTCTTTGGTGATCGAAACCTTCTTGGCCGTGCCGAGCATGTCGATCGTGACGTTCTCGAGCTTGATGCCCAGGTCTTCGCTGATCAGCTGACCGCCGGTCAGGGTGGCGATGTCTTCCAACATGGCCTTACGGCGATCGCCAAAGCCGGGGGCCTTGACCGCCGCGACCTTCAGGCCGCCGCGCAGCTTGTTAACCACCAGGGTGGCCAGGGCTTCGCCTTCGATGTCCTCGGCGATGATCAGCAGGGGACGCGACGACTGCACCACCGCTTCCAGCACCGGCAGCAGGGGCTGCAGCGAGGAAAGCTTCTTTTCGCTGAGCAGGATCAGGACATCCTCGAGTTGGACCTCCATCTTGTCGGCGTTAGTGATGAAGTAGGGCGAGAGATAGCCGCGGTCGAACTGCATGCCTTCGACGACGTCGAGTTCGGTTTCGAGGCTCTTGGCCTCTTCGACCGTGATGACGCCTTCGTTGCCGACCTTTTCCATGGCCTTGGCGATCATGTCGCCAATTTCGCTGTCGCCGTTGGCGCTGATCGAGCCGACTTGAGCGATTTCCTGGTTGGTCGTGACCTTCTTGGACGACGCCTTGATTTCGGCGACGACCTTCAGAACGGCCTTTTCAACGCCGCGCTTCAGATCCATCGGGTTCATGCCGGCAGCCACCGACTTGGTGCCTTCGACGACGATGGCCTGGGCCAGAACCGTTGCGGTGGTCGTGCCGTCGCCCGCCTTGTCGTTGGTCTTGGAGGCGACTTCACGAATCATCTGAGCGCCCAGATTTTCAAACTTGTCGGAAAGTTCGATTTCCTTGGCGACGGTGACGCCGTCCTTGGTAGAGCGGGGGGCGCCGAACGACTTTTCGATGACCACGTTACGGCCCTTGGGACCCAGCGTGACCTTCACGGCGTTGGCGAGGATGTTGACGCCGCGCAGCATGCGGTCGCGCGCGTCGGTTGAGAAATAGACGTCTTTAGCTGCCATTTTCGGGCTCTCTTTTCAGATAAAGGGGTTACTTTTAGAGGAAATCGCGAACGCGGTCCGTGGACTAGCTGAGCACGCCCAGGACGTCGCTTTCCTTCATGATGAGCAGGTCTTCGCCGTCGAGTTTGATCTCGCTGCCGGACCACTTGCCAAACAGGATGCGATCGCCGGCCTTGAGATCCAGGGGCTGGACCTTGCCGGAGTCATCACGAGCGCCGGGGCCCACGGCGATGACTTTGCCTTCCTGCGGCTTTTCCTTCGCGGTGTCGGGGATGATGATGCCCCCCTTGGTCTTTTCTTCTTCCTCGATGCGGCGAACGAGGACGCGGTCGCCAAGCGGACGAAACGCCATGGATAATGTCTCCCAAACTTTACGAATGATCGTGTGTGACGAATGATCGAATGTGGCGAACCCTGAGGTCGGCGTTAGCAGCCGACCCTGTTGAGTGCCAACGGCTGGCAGGTAGGTATGCGGCCGTTGGGAGTCAAGGCGAGCGCCCGAGAATAATTTGCGACAGCTCTATCGGCCAGAGGGCCGGCGGCGGCGTCAGCCGGCGGGTCGCGAAGCCGCCCTGCGGGCGCGAAAGAACTCGCGCAACAGGTCCCCACAGGTCTCGGCCATGACCCCGGCCTCGACCTCGGGCCGCCAATGACAGGTCGGTTGATCGAAAAAGCGCGGACCATGAGCCACGGCGCCACCCTTGGCGTCGGCCGCGCCATAGACCAGCCGTCCGATCCTGGCATGGCTGATGGCGCCGGCGCACATGGCGCAAGGCTCCAGGGTGACGACTATGGTCAGCCCCGTCAGCCGATAGTTGCCGAGCAGCGCGCCCGCCGTGCGAATGACCCGTATCTCCGCGTGAGCCGTCGGATCGTGCAGCCCGATGGGGCCGTTTCCAGCGCTGGCGATCACCGTTCCGGTCGCCGGATCCAGGATGACCGCGCCTATCGGCGCCTCGCCGCGCGCCGCCGCCGCTTGCGCCTGAGCGATCGCGATGCTCATGGTGGAAAGATCATGGTCGGCCATACCCCCCACCGAAGAGCGCCGCGCCTCGCCGGTCAAGTCGCGACCGCGCCGGGCGCGTCGGCCGCTCCGTCCGAACCCGCCGCCCAGGCGGACGGCGAACGCGTCGCCAAGGCCCTGGCGCGGGCCGGGATCGCCTCGCGCCGCGACGTCGAGAAGCTGATCGCGGAGGGCAAGGTGGCGCTGAACGGCCGTGTGCTGACGACACCGGCGGTGAAGGTGGGACCTTCGGACATATTGACCATCGACGGCGTCGTCGTCGGCGAGCGCGAACCGACACGGGTGTTCCGCTATCACAAGCCCGCGGGCCTGGTGACCACGCACAGCGACCCGAAAGGACGGCCGACGGTCTTCGAAGCCTTGCCGTCGGGGCTGCCGCGGCTGATCTCGATCGGCCGGCTGGACCTGAATTCCGAAGGCCTGTTGCTGCTGACCAATGACGGGGGCCTCTCGCGCGCGTTGGAGTTGCCATCCAATGGCTGGATGCGGGTTTACCGCGCCCGCGCCTACGGCCGGATCGATCAGGCGCGCCTGGACACGCTGAAGGACGGGATCACGGTCGAAGGCGTCCGCTATGGCCCGATCGAGGCGCGGATCGACAAAGCCAAGGACGGACCGACGGGCGCCAACCTCTGGATCACGGTGACCCTGGCCGAAGGCAAGAACCGGGAAGTGCGCCGTGTCCTCGAAGCCTTGGATCTGAAGGTCAACCGATTGATCCGACTGGCCTATGGACCCTTTGCTCTGGGGGATCTTGAAAGCGGCGCGGTCCAGGAGGTCGGCCCGCGGGTAATCCGCGAGCAACTTGGCGAACTGCTGGCGCCGGAAAACCTGCCCAAAGGCGACCGACCGTTATTTCGCGCCTCTCCAGGACTTGGCCGACGCGCGCCGACGCCCAAGGCCGCCGTGACCAAGCCGGTTCGCGAGCCCAAGGTATACAAGGCGGGCTGGGCGCGTCCGAAACCCCGCGCGCCGCGACAGCCCGCCAAGAAATCCTAGAGGCCCCAGTCGGTCGGGCTTTCGGCGGTCAACTGTCGACGAGCGGCGGCTAGGCTGGATACGCCTCGCCCGTCAGACTGGCGGCCCGGCGCAGAATGGGGGTTCTGAACACCATCTCCGCCATCAGGATATAGCTGCCCAGGAGCAGCAAGTCCTCCAGCGACGATGTCGGCGACACCTGCGCGTCCGACCGCGGTTGAAAGCTCAGGGGCTGAAGGAACACCACCAGAGCCAGATTGTTCACGGTATGCACGCCGGTGGAGAATTCGATGCCGCCAAGCCGCAGCGTCATATAGGCGAAACCGACGCCCATGATGGCGCGGGTGAGGAACGACGCGGGGTTGAAGTCGCCGTGCGCGGCCGAAAACAGCACCGCGGTGAACAGCATCAGGAACAGCGGCCGGCGGATGAACGCGCCGGCTTGCCGCAACAGCCAGGTGCGGAACAGTAGCTCCTCGGCCGCCGCCGCGGGGATCAGCGACAGGCTTGAGAGCAGATAGATCAGTCGATCGTTCAGTCTCGGCGACACCGCAAGGATCGGCATCGGCGTATGCTCATGGCCAAACACCCGCTCCATCATCACCACCGGCGCGATGACAACCGAAGCGAGTAGGAACGAGACCAGCAGTAGGCGCCACCGCACCCGGCCGGCGCTGGAAACGTATTCCAGAAAGCGCCTGCCGGCGATCCGCGCGGCGAAGGCGACAAAGGCGATCAGCGATGCGGCGTCCACCGTCGTCGCGAACAGGATTTTCAAGACCGACAGGGTCGGCGGCGAGGGCGCGGGATCGATCAGCAGCCGCGAGGCGTTCACCAAACCCGCCAATCCCAGACCGAAATCACCCAGCACCAGACTCGTCAGGGCGATAATCGCCACGGCGCAGGCCAGGCCGGCCAGAAGGCCGACGAAGAGACCGCCGACCAGGGTGACAAGCAGTCGGCCGAAATTCCGCTCGCTGGAGGTGGGTTCGCTCAACAGGGGCGAAGCGGCCAGTCCTGTCCATAAGCCGCCAGCGCGCATCGGGCATCCCTTGTTTCAGACCCTGTAGTGTTGGCGTAGTCGATTCGTAAACCAAGGGAAAACCGATGCGAATAGTTGCTGGAACGCATCGCGGACGCGTCATCGCGGCGCCGGACAGCGGCGCGACGCGCCCGACGGCCGACCGGACCCGCCAGGCCCTGTTCAACGTGCTTGAGCACGCACGGTGGGCGCCAAACCTGATCGGCGCGGCCGTGCTCGACCTCTTCGCCGGTTCCGGCGCGCTCGGTCTCGAGAGTTTGTCGCGGGGCGCCGCCAGCGCCCTGTTCGTCGAAAACAATCCCCGCGCCATCGAGACGATCACGGCCAATATCGCCCGTTTGACCATGCAAGGCCAAGCAGACGCGCGCCTTCTCGACGTCCGCCAACTGGGATCGAGGGCCGCCCAGTCGGCGCCCTTCAATCTGGTGTTCCTCGACCCCCCCTATGGTTTGGGTCTCGCCGAGGTGGCGCTCAACGCACTGGTGTCCGGCGGGTGGCTTGCCGACGAGGCGCTAGTCGTCGTGGAGCGCGGCGTAGGCGAGCCCGCGTTGCGAGCAGACGGGTTCGAGTCGGTCGACACGCGCAATTGGGGCGCCGCGCGCATCACATTTCTGCGGCCTGCCGGGCCGCGAAACTAACGCTCTAGCGCCGACCGAACAGGCGCTCGATATCGACGAGTTTGAGTTCAACATAGGTTGGCCGCCCATGGTTGCATTGTCCCGACATCGGCGTCGCTTCCATTTCACGCAACAAAGCGTTCATCTCGGCGGCGGAGAGGACGCGGCCCGCGCGCACCGAACCGTGGCACGCCATGGTCGAGCACACTTCCGCCAGGCGCTCGCCTAGGGCCAGCGGCGCGCCGTTCTCGGCCAGATCGTCGGCGATATCGCGGACCAGCGCCGGCACGTCGGTCTCACCCAGCAGGGCCGGCGTTTCTCGCACCAGAACCGCGCCGGCGCCGAAGGGCTCCACGGTCAGACCCAATTGCGCCAACTCGGACGCGCGGGCGCAGACGCGCTCCGCTTCGGCCGGATCGAGTTCGACGACCTCGGGCAGCAGCAGCGTCTGCCTGACCACCTCGCCCCGCGCCATCTGCGCCTTCATGCGTTCATAAACCAGCCGCTCATGCGCCGCGTGCTGGTCGACGATGATCATGCCATCGCGGGTCTGGGAGACTATGAAGGTCCCGTGCACCTGGGCCCGCGCCGCGCCGAGCGGATAGTCCGACGCGTCGTGCTCGAACCGCACCGTCGTGGGTCCGGGGGAAAGGTTTGAGGGCGATCCCCAGGTCTCGGCGCGCGCCGAGACCCCGGCGACGCCAGGCAAAGTCGGGGTGCGCGACGGCGACCAGCCGCCGGCCGACCAGGCCGAGAACCCTTCCGCCCGAGGTTCGGCGCGGAAGCTGCCCAGGGCCGCGGTGGCGACAGTGGTCGACGCGCGGTGGCCCGCGCCGGCCAAGGCGTGCCGCAGCGCGCCGATGATGAGGCCGCGGGCCAAGGCCGGGTCGCGAAACCGCACTTCCGCCTTGGCCGGATGCACGTTCACGTCGACCAGGGTGTGGTCGAGATCGAGGTAGAGGACCGCGGCGGGATGGCGATCGCGGGCGAGGACGTCCGCATAGGCGGCGCGCAGGGCGCCGTGAAGCATCCTATCGCGCACCGCCCTTCCGTTGACGAACAGATACTGGTGCGCCGCGCTGCCGCGATTGTAGGTCGGCAAGCCGGCATACCCTGTCAGGCGCAGACCTTCCCGTTCCTGGTCGATGGCGATGGCGTTGTCGGCGAACTCCTTTCCCAGGATCGCCGCCAGGCGGCGCAGTCGCCCGCCGTCGCCCGCGGCTTCGGCCGGCAGGCGCAAGGCGCGCTTGCCATCGAGATCAAGACTGTAGGCGACCGTGTGGTCGGCCATGGCCTGACGTTTGACGATGTCGGCAATGGCCATGGCCTCGGAGCGCTCGGACTTCATGAATTTCAGTCGGGCGGGCGTGGCGTAGAACAGATCGCGCACCTCCAGGCGCGCGCCGTGGCCCTGGTCGAAGGCGCTTGGCGCCGGCGGTGTGACGGCGCCGCCGTCAACGACGATCGTCCACGCGTCGTCGCGCCCGCGCGCCCGCGATGCAATGGTCAGCCGCGCCACCGATCCGATGGAGGGGAGAGCCTCGCCGCGAAACCCCAGGGTGCCGATCCGCAGCAGGTCATAGGCGCCGTCAGCGTCGGCGACGAGCTTCGACGTTGCGTGTCTTTCCACCGCCAGCGGCAGTTGGTCCGGCGCAATGCCGCCGCCATCGTCCGCGACAAGGATGCGGGCGAGCCCGCCGCCATCAGCCTGAACGTCGATACGCGCAGCCCCGGCGTCCAGCGCGTTTTCGACGAGTTCCTTGACCACACTGGCCGGCCGCTCGACCACCTCGCCCGCGGCGATGCGGTTTATCAGGTCCGGCGGCAGGCGGCGGATGGTCATGGCCACACTATACGCCCGATTCACCGCCCGTGGCTTGCCTTCCGGCGCCGCGTCCGGTGGCGGCGAAAGCGAGCCGACCGCGCGGGCTTGCGGCGATCTTAGGTTCGCCGCAAACTTTCAGGCGAGCCGAGGCTGCGGGGATGAACCTATGACCGGAAAGCAGGCGATGTTTGCGGCTTTGGGTCTGAGCCTCGCGACGACCGCCGCGTATGGCGCGACCGCGACGCCGATCGCAACGATCGATCCGCAATGGAGATTGCTAGGACCTTTCCGGGGCGGATGGGCGGAGATGATCGAAGGCATTCCTGGCCAGCCGGATTCGTTTATCTTCGGCGCCGCCGGCGGCGGCATATGGCGGTCGGACAACGCCGGACGCACCTGGGCGTCGCTTTTCGACCATGGCCCCACGGCGCCGATCGGCGCCGTCGCCGCCGCGCCGTCGGACGGCGCCGTCCTCTATGCCGGATCGGGCCAGCCAGAGCCGCGCTATGACGTCGCCAGCGGCGAGGGGATGTTCCGCTCGACCGACGGGGGCGCCACATGGACCGGGATCGGACTGGAGCGGACCCGCGCGATCGGCCGCATCCGGGTCGATCCTCGCGACGCCAAAACCCTGCTGGTGGCGGCGGTTGGCGACATGTTCGCCGCCAACCCCGAGCGTGGCGTTTTTCGATCTACCGACGGCGGCGCCAGCTGGAGCCACACCCTGGCGATCAACGCCGACACCGGCGCGGTGGACCTGGCCGCGGACCCGGCGGATCCGAACACGGTGTTTGCGGCGGCCTGGCAGGTTCGCCAGTATCCCTGGCAGAGCTATTTCACCCCGGCCGGCGGCCCCGACAGCGGCGTCTATAAGTCGACTGACGACGGGGTCACCTGGACTCGCCTGACAGGCGCCGGCTGGCCGCGAGGCCCTCTCGGCCGGATCAGCTTGGCCGCCACGCGCACGGCAAGCGGCCTGCGGGTCTACGCCGTGGTGTCGGACGACAAGGTGGGCGGGCTCTATCGGTCGGACGATGGCGGCGCGTCCTGGGCGCGTATTAACGACGAACAGGCCGCCACCAGCTACTACGCCAGTCGCGTGACCGTGGATCCCAAGGACCCCGATCGGGTCTACCTGGTCGGCCAATCCGTTCGGCGCTGCGACCATGGCGGCGCGGCGTGCGAGATCGTCAAAGGCGCGCCGGGCGGCGATGACTACCACTTCGTCTGGATCAGCCCCGAGCATCCCGATCATATGGCGGTGACCAGCGATCAGGGCGCGCAGGTCAGCGTGGACGGCGGCCGGACTTGGTCCACCTGGTACAACCAGCCCACCGCACAGGTCTATCACCTGGCCGATGACCGGCGCTTTCCTTACCACATCTACGCTGGGCAGCAGGATAGCGGCACCGTCAGCATCGCCAGCCGATCCGACTACGGCGCGATAAGCCTGCGCGACTGGACGCCGGTGGGCGGCGACGAGCGCGACTTCGACATTCCCGATCCCGACGATCCCAACATCGTCTACGCCACGGGCCTGGGCGGCGGGCTCAACCGGTTCGACGCCCGAACGGGGCAATCGGCCAATATCGCCCCCTATCTGCTGCGCAACTACGGCCAACGCCAGACCACGACCGACCACCATTTTGTCTGGGTGACGCCGATGGCGGTGTCGAGAGCCGGGCCCACGACGCTCTATCTGGGCGCCGAGGTGGTCTGGGCCTCGACCGATCGCGGGGCGCACTGGTCGGTGATAAGCCCGGACCTGACCGGCAAGTCCGCCGGCGCCCAGCGTTGCGACGGCGATATCGCCCTGGCCGACGCCAAGACCTGCGGCTATGGCGGAATCTGGACCCTGACACCGTCCCCGCGTCACGCCGGCGAACTCTGGGTGGGAACCGACGACGGCCTCGTGCAGCTGACGCGAGACGGCGGGGCTCACTGGTCGAACATCACTCCGCCTAGAATCGCCGAATGGGCGAAGATCGCCTCGATAGACGTGTCGGCGAGCGAGGATGGCGCCGCCTACATCGCCGTTGACGGACAACGCCTCGGCGACCGCGATCCGCACGCCTGGGCCACCCACGACTATGGGGCGACCTGGACCGAGATTTCAGGCGACTTGCCGCGGGGCCATTTCGTGTCGGTGGTGCGCGCGGACACCGAGCGTCACGGCCTGATCTTCGCCGGCACGGACACGGGGGTCTATGCGTCGTGGGATGAGGGCGCGCATTGGCGCCCTTTGCAGGGCAATCTGCCTACCGCCTGGGTGCGCGACCTGCTGATTCACGACGATGATCTGGTCGCCGGCACGCAAGGTCGATCGATCTGGGTGTTGGGCGATCTCGCGCTATTGCGTCAGTTCGCGCCTGGCGAGACGCCCAAGACCGTGCGCCTGTTTACGCCAGCCGCGGCGGTACGCGCACGGATCAACAGCAACCATGACACCCCGGCGCCGATCGAGGAGCCCGCCGGTCAGAACCCGCCCGACGGCGTGGCGATCGACTATTGGCTGCCGGCCAACGCCAAGGGGCCGGTGACCCTCGATATTTTCGACGACGCGGGGGTCCGGGTGAGCAGCCTGACAAGCGACGCCTCCGCGCCGCTGATCGCGGGACTTTATTTTCACAAGGCTTGGCTGAGCCCGCCGGCGCCGCTGGCCACGTCGGCAGGATTGCATCGGGTCTATTGGAACCTGCGATGGGACCGGCCCAAGGCCATCACCTATGATTATTCGATCTCCACCGCCGCTGGGACCGATACGCCGATCACCCCGCAAGGGCCTTTGGCCCTGCCCGGCGACTACAAACTCGTGCTGCGCCTCGATGGCGCCGAAGCCCGGACATCGGTCAAATTGGTCCAGGATCCCCGCTCGCCTGCCCGCACCGAGGACCTCGCGAGCTCGCTCGCCCTGTCCAAGGCCTTGTCGGAGGACATGGCCTTGGCGCGCCGCGGGTATGGCGAAACCGCCATGGCCCACGCCGCACTCGTCGCCGCGGCCGAGCGTTTGCGATCCAAGGCCGGCGACACTGCGCTGATCGCCAAGGTCGAGACCTTGGCCAAGGCCACCATCGCGCCGACGGCCGGACCGTCGTTCGCAAGCCTCGCCGAAACCCTGGCGTCGCTGGAGACCGATCTGGAAGGCGCCGATCTGGCGCCGACGCAGCCCCAACTGGACACCCGCGATCTGACGCGGCGTCGCCTGGACGTGCGGTGGACCGCCTGGTCGGCGCTCCGCGACCACGAACTCGCCGCCGTGAACGCGGAATTGACCAGGGCCGGCGAGGCCGCGGTGATGATTCCAGCCGAAGACAAGCTGGTCATAGCGCCGCCCGACGCCGGCGAGGATCTGCCCTAGCTTGAGATCTAGCGGGCGAAGTTGCGTCCGAATGCGCCGGCCAGACCGCGCATGGCCTTGGCGCGGGCGGCGTGCAGAAGGCCAAGCGCGCCGCCGGGCCCGGCGATGATCGCCGAAATGGGCACGGGAATCGCTGTCAGAAGGCCTATCACCAAGGCCTTGATCAGCGCCGCCTCATGATCGTCCCCGTACCAGCGGCGCTGAATGCGGTAGGTGATGTAGGCCAGCACCGGCGCGGCGGCCACCTCCACCGCGTAGAGTGCGCCCATCGACGTGATCGTGCCGCCGAAAACCAGCGAATCGACCAGGACCACCAAGCCCGCGGCCCTGATATCCAGGCCATAGGTCTGGAGGATACCCCCGGTCCGATGACTTCCAAAGCCAGCCTGCATCGCGCGCTCCGTTCGGGGTCAAGCCATAGAGGTGGTGAGGCCAGAGGTGTTCGTCAAGCGGTCGCGCTGGCGGGATGGCGGCCCGGGCGCTGTGGCAGGATCAGCAGGCAGGCCAGGATGAACAGTCCAAGGCCAAGCGAGACGAGAGGGCGACTGATCGCCAGACCACCGTGTGCCAGGGGCTTGTCCAGAAAATCGCCGACCGTCGCCCCCAAGGGCCGCGTCAGAATGAAGGCGATCCAGAACAACAGCACGCGGGAGACGCGCGTCCAAAAGTACAGCGCCGTAGTGATCGCCAGGCCGAGTGCGAAAACCCCAGCGCCGCCGAGGAACCCCAGCCCGCCGTCGTCCGCCATCCAGTCGCCCAGCGCGGTCCCCAACGTCTGAGAAAAAGTGATCGCGGCCCAATAGAAGGCCTCGGCCCTCGGCGTGCTCACCGTGTCGACCGAAATCGATCCAAGCGCGCGCCACCACGCCAGCAGCACCCCAACCACACAGGCGAAAAGGATAAGCGAGCCGCCGAGATAGCCGATCCCCAACGATCGGTCGGCGAAATCGGCCAGGGTGGTGCCGAAGGTGGTCGAGGCGATGATCGTCGCCCAGTACAGCCAGCGATTGAACCCCTTGGCCAGAATCTGAGCGGCGACCAGCGCCACGAGGGCGACCGCGAAGAGGATCGAGCCCGCCAGATACCCCCAGTTGAGGGTCATCGACACCGTGTCGCCGCCGGTTTCCCCGACCGTGGTCGCGGCAATCTTAATGATCCAGAAAGCCAGGGTAACGGCCGGAACCTTGCTGGGAACTGCTTCGTTGGACGCCTGCGGCGCGGTCGCAACCATGGTCAGTGGCCGACGAATTTCGCGGGGCGCCGCTCCAGGAAGGCGGCGACGCCTTCCTTGTGGTCGGCCGATTTGAAACAGGCGCTCAAAACCTCGACGTGCGCCTGCATGTGTTCGGCCAAATCCCGCTCCAGGCCCCGCCAGACGAGCGACTTCATGTGACGGATCGAGAACGGCGAGGAGTTGAGATAGCGGCGCGCCTCGGTCAGCGCGGCGTCGGCCAGGGCTTCGGGCTCGACCACCTCGGCCGCGTAGCCGATGGCGTGCGCTTCGGCGGCGCTGAGGAAATCGCCGCTGTAGAGCAGGCGCAGCGCGCGGTGCGGTCCGATGATCCGGGGCAACAGCCAGCTGCCGGCGCCGGTGTCGGGCACAAGGCCGCGGTGGGCGAAATTCCAGGCGAAGCGGGAGCGGTTGGTGATGATCCGCACGTCGCACTGGCTGGTGAATTCGGCGCCCATGCCGACGGCGACGCCGTCAATGGCCCCGATCACGGGCTTGGGGCAGGCGACCAGCGGCCACCACTTGCCACCCTCGTCGGCGCGGCCGCGCACCCCGCGAGACTCGCCAGGCACGGTGGCCAGGTCGGCCAGATCGGTGCCGGCGCAGAAAGCGCCGCCCGAGCCCGTGACGATCAGCACCCGCACCTTGTCGTCAGCGCCGGCCTCGGCGACCTTATCGATGAAGGCGCCCAGCATCGCATAGGTCATGGCGTTGCGCTTTTCCGCGCGATCGATCGTCAGGGTGGCGATGCCGTCTGGGTCGACGGCGTAGCGAATGTGATGGGCGGTCATGCTTTCCTCTCGTCAGCGGCGTGATTTTGCGGTTGGTATCGGCGCGACAATTCATACACACCTTAACCGACCGGGAGGCGGGATACATGAAATTCGGCGTATTTTACGAGCTGCAGTTGCCCAAGCCCTGGAACGATGGCGATGAAGCGCGGCTGTTTCACGAGGCCCTGGATCAGGTCGTTCTGGCCGACAAGCTGGGCTATGATCATGCCTGGGAAGTCGAGCACCACTTTCTCGAAGAATACTCGCATTCCTCTGCGCCGGAGGTGTTTCTCGCCGCCGCGGCGGCGCGCACCCAGACGATCCGGCTGGGTCACGGCATTCGCCAGGTCATCGCCAACTACAATCACCCCGCCCGCACCGCCGAGTGCGTCTCAACCCTGGACATCATGTCCAAGGGTCGTGTGGATTTCGGTATCGGCGAGGGCGCCACGCGCCTGGAACTGGGCGGATTCGATATCCCGGCGCGGCAGAAACGCGCCATGGCCCTGGAGGCCGCGGAGCAGATCGCCAACATGATGGCGATGCAGCCCTATCCAGGATTCGAGGGCGAGAGCTTCTCGATGCCTTGCCGCAATGTCGTGCCCAAGCCGATGCAGAAGCCACATCCGCCAATGTGGATGGCCTGCACCAATCGCGACACCATCCGCATCGCCGCCTCGATCGGCGTCGGCGCCCTGGCCTTTTCCTTCGTCGATCCGGAGGAAGCCAAAGCCTGGGCGGACATCTACTACGGCATCATCAAGTCGGACGCGTGCAAGCCGATCGGACATTCGGTCAACGCCAACATCGCCATGGTGTCGAATTTCTCGATCCATCACGATCGGGCCGAGGCGATCCGGCGCGGCCACGAAGGGTTCGAGTTCTTCGGTTACGCCCTGAACGCCCTGGTGGCCCAGGACACCATTCCCGGGCGCACCGATCTCTGGGGCGAGTATCTCGCCAAGCGTGGCGACCGCACCGAGCAGGTCATCCGGGCGAGCCAGGCCGACGCCGCGCCATCGACCGGCATCGGCACGCCCGATGACATGCGCCGCCATTTGGCCGCTTTCGAAGCCGCCGGCGTCGATCAGGTGATCTTCATGCAGCAGGCCGGCCGCAACCGCCACGACCACATTTGCGAGTCGCTGGAACTGTTCGCCGCGGAGGTCATGCCTGCGTTCAAGTCTCGGGTCGCCGAGCGCGAGGCCAGGAAGGCCAAGGACCTCGCCCCGTTCATCGAAGCCGCGCTGGCCCGAAAGGACTGGATGAAACCTTTGGCCGACGACGAGATTCCGGTCGTGCGCGCCTCGGTGGCCAAGGCGTTGGTTCCGAACCGGAACTGACGCTCAACCTGGGAAGAGGTCCGGTGACACAATCGCGGGAGCCGCAGAGCTCAACGGAAATCGAGGCCGCCACCGTCGCGGGCGCGGAGCGGTCGCGCGGCGCGATCGAACTTTCACCCTACGACCCCGCCTGGCCTGATCACTATCGGGCCGTGGCCGACCGTGCGCGCGCGGCGCTTGGCCCGCGCCTGATGGCGATCCGCCACGCGGGATCGACATCCGTGCCTGGCCTGAGCGCCAAGCCGATCATCGATGTCGTGGCGACGGTCGCCGATTCGGCCGATGAGCCGGGCTATGCGGCGGATCTGATCGCCGCCGGCTTCCAACATGTGATCCGCGAACCCGAATGGTTCGAGCATCGGATGTTCAAAGGCGCCGCGCCGACGGTGAACCTGCACGTGTTTTCAGCCGGGTGTCCCGAGGTCGACCGGATGCTGCTGTTTCGCGATTGGCTGCGCGCAAACAGCGCCGACCGCACGCTCTACCAATCGGTGAAGGAGCAGCTGGCGGCGCGCGATTGGGCCTTTGTGCAGAACTACGCCGACGCCAAATCCGATGTCGTCGCCGAGATCATGAAGCGGGCGGAGGCCTGGGCGGCCGCGGGCCGTCCGGTCAGCTGACTCGCCAGCCGACGCCGGTGGAAAGCGCCTGGAAGAACGCCGGCTCATAGGCGTCTTCCGGCGCGGCGCGGACCATTTCGTCCATCCGCTTGGCGTCTTCGCCGACCAGGATCCGCCACCGTCCAGCCTTGACCCCGTCAAGGATGATCTTGGCCGCCTGAGCCGCGCTGGTCGGCGCCTCGTCGCGGAAGCGGCGAGCCTGGTCGGTCATATAGGCCTGGATCTGATCGTCCGAGAGGGCGCTGGCGTCCCGGCCCTGAGCGGTCAGGCGCGCCCGCAGAGCCGTGATCGCCGCGGGGCTGAGCAGTTCGGAGTCGGGATCGCCGAGCACCTTGCGGGAGTTGGTCACAATTTCGGTGCCAATGTGGCCGGGCATCACCACCGAACACTTGATATGCGGCGCATTGAGGCGAAGGTCGGTGATCAGGGCCTCAGTGAAGCCCTTCACCGCAAACTTCGCCGCGGCGTAGGCGGTGTGTGAGACGTGCGGACCCAGCGAGGCCCAGAAGCCATTGACGCTGCTGGTGTTGATTATGTGGCCTTCGTCGGCCTTCATCATCATCGGCAGGAAGGCGCGGCAGCCGTAATAGACCCCGCCCCAGCAGACATTGAAGGTCGTCTCCCAGCCGCGGCGATCGCCATTCACGAAGCCGCCGCCCCCGCCGATCCCGGCGTTGTTGAATAGCAGATTGACCTTGTCGGTTTCCTGCGCCTGGGCCACCTCGTCACGGAAGGCGTTCATGGCCGCCTCGATCGAAACATCGGCGACATGGGTGGTCACCTTGACCCCTTGCGCGGCCTCGGCCTCGCAGAGCGCCTTGGTCGCCGCCATGTTTTCGGCGGAAACGTCGCACATCGCCACATTGCAGCCCTCGGCGACGAGCTGGCGGGCGAGTTCGCGGCCCATACCTGTGCCGCCGCCGGTGATCACGGCGAATTTCCCGGTAAAATCCTTCAAGGCGTCCTCCAAAGTGTTTGGACGCATTGAGCCGCGTTAGCCTATCGCTGGCAACCACCGGCGAGCGATTTTCCCGGATTCCACGGGGTAAGTCGGCCCGCGGAACCGAACGATCACCTGGCAAAGAAAAAGGCCGCCCTTTCGAGCGGCCTTTCTCAATAGTGACTCCGACTGCGATCAGACGGCGAGCTTCGCCGTGCGACGGCGCAGATTGGCGCCAATCGCGCCGACCCCGAGGAGCATCAAGCCCCACGTGGCCGGTTCCGGCACAGCGTCGAGACGGAATCCAAAGCCAGCTGGAAGAGCCTTGGGGCTCGTGTCTTTCACGGTAATAGTGTAGATTCCTGGATCCAGATATTCCTGGAAGTGGCTGTAGGCGTTATTCAACCAGTCTGCGGCGAAAGTCGCCTGATAAGGCCCCAGGTTGTTATTGAACGTCGAAGGGTATCCTGTGAACGTCGCTATGTTCGTCACATGGAAAGGACCGCTGCCGGTCGTGATGGTGTAGATATCGCCCGCTATGAAACCGTCGGTGAACGAGAAAGTGTCGCCACCCGCGTTCGTGACGTCGAGTGTGATCGGCGTCACCTGAGCCGCGTTCACAAGGTTGTCTTGTCCATATTGCCAGCCGCCGCCAGCAAGGTAGACCGTGGCCGACGCCGCTCCGGCCGCTGCGGCGGCCACCACACCAGCGATCACGCTAAGTTTGAACGAAACCTTCGACATGCCACGCACTCCACAACGATGGGTCTGCCCCAAGGGCCTGGACCGTGGAAATACCTAACACATCCTTAACGCCTTGCAACAGACATAATTAAGCGATCGGCAACTTTTCATTCACGTTTTGGTAAGTTTTTCGGGGACGCCGACCGCCCCGGTCTCCGTGGCCGCTCGGTGCCCGCGCGCCTAGCGGAACGCTGGTCAAGCGTTTCTACGCGACGCTGCAAATACTTACGGGGCCGCGCGTCGACCAGGAGTCACATATTGGCCACAGTGGGGCGGATTTCCGCCCCGCGCGATTGGTCTCGGCCCGTCTGAGGCTCCTGGTCGCGGCTCAAAAGGGACGTGGGCAAGGCTCGACCCGCGAAGAGCCCGCCGACGGAAATGAGAAAGCCCAGGAGGACGAATCCCCCTGGGCCAACGATTCTCGGTTTGGGGAAGCCCAGGCGATCAGGCCGTCTTGGCCGCGCGGCGACGCATCATGGCGCCCACGCCGCCAAAGCCGATCAGCATGAGGCCCCAGGTGGCCGGCTCCGGCGTCGCGCTGGCGGCGATGCCGTTGGCGGTGAAACTGCCTGACACCGGCGCAGTCAGGCCGCCCAGGGTGTAGGTGCCATTGGCGTTTTTGACGGGCGCCGAGTACGTGGCGGCCACCGCACTCAAGTCCAGTGATAGATTGGTCATTTCGGGACCAATGATCGTGTTGAGCAACGGCGACGAAAGACCGGTAACGGCGCCGGCGAGGGAACTGCTTTCAAGGACGGTCGAGCCGTTGACTTGCGCGATCGCGACCGAAAGTTGAGCGTTGCTGAAGGAGCCCGACAACATGGTCGCGCCTGTATTGTACGTCACACCACCGAAGGTGAAGGGCGCGGCGCCAGTGTAGATTTCCGCGAAATTCCCGCTGATACCGCTCTGGAAATAACCGACGATACCATTTCCGTTCGTGATCCCGCCCTCAATGACGACCGGCGTACCCGTCTCGCCGACGTTGGTGAGCACGAGCTGGCCGGAAAGCGGCTGTGCAAGGCCCGAGAGGCTGTTGAGCGTGAAACTATTATTGGCTGCGCTCGCCGTGAGGGAGCCGCTACCAGTTCCAACGGTGCTCGGCGTCCAGGTGAAGGTCTGGGCGCCCTGACCGATTGTCAGCACCGTCAGCGCGAGCGCCGGCGTCTGGATCGCCAAGGACAGGGCTCCGGCGGCGATTCCGAGGGCGAGAATTTTCTTCGTCATGGCGTGGGTTCCATAATTGGGCCTCGTCCAAACGACCCGCGCGCACCACAATCCTTCGGTTCGCGTCGAGGCCATTGAATTCCGCCGGCTCGTCAACTTATGGTCGTATTTCACGCGCCGCGTTAAAGCAGGGTTAAACGGAAACGAGGATTTGCGGAGAAAGACATCAATGACTAATCAACACTTTATTTACTTCGCCGACCCGATGTGTTCCTGGTGTTGGGGGTTCTCCAGCGTGATCTCGCAGATCGCCGAACGCTTCGGAGACGACTTGCCGATTCGCCTGGTGATGGGCGGGTTGTGGCCTGGGACGGTTCAGCCGATGACGACCGCGGCGAAGGACGAGTTGCGCGGCCATTGGCGGCATGTCACCGAGGCGTCGGGCAAACCTTTCGGTCCCAGCGGCGTCGACCACGCGGATTTTGTCTACGACACCGATCCAGCGGCGCGGGCCGTGGTGCTGATGCGACGCCTGGCGCCTGAATCGGCGCTGCCCTTCCTCGAAGCGACTCAGGCGGCTTTCTACGCGGGGGGCAAGAACGTGACGCGTCCCGAGGTGTTGGGCGAACTGGCGGCGGATTTCGGCCAGGACGCGGACGCCTTCGCCCGCGAAATTCCCAGCGACACGCTTAAGGCGGAAACTTGGCGCGACTACGCCATGTCGCAAAACGCCGGCGTGCGCGGGTTCCCGACGTTGATCGTCGGGCCGCGTGCGGATGGGGCTTACGAGCCCTTGACGCGGGGCTTTCAGACTCTCGACGCCGTGCTCGTCGCGCTCGCCCACTATCTCGCGGCGGCGACACCCGCATGAACGCGAACGCGATCCCGCCGCTGGGCGTCATCGAGGGCTACTATGGCCGACCGTGGTCGTGGGCCGACCGGACGGGGACCATTGAGACGCTGGCCCCCGCCGGCTACGACTTCTACCTCTACGCTCCCAAGGCGGACGCCTATCTGCGGCGTCGGTGGCGGGAGCCGCACCCGGCCGGCGAATCCGCCGCCCTGTCGGCCTTCGCCAAACGTTGTGAAACCCTGGGCGTCGCCTTCGGCGTCGGATTGAGCCCGTTCGAACTCTATCTGGATTTCGGAGACGAGGCGAAGGCGGCGCTTGACGACAAGCTCGCCCATCTCGAGAGCCTCGGGGTCCGACAACTGGCGATCCTGTTCGACGACATGCGCGGCGATCGTGAGGACCTGGCGCGTCGACAAATCGAGATCCTGCATTGGGTCGGCGAGCGATCGACGGCGGACCGGCTCATCTTCTGTCCGACTTACTACAGCGACGAGCCCGCGCTGGACCGGTTCTTTGGTCAGCGGCCCGCCCACTACCTGGAAACACTTGGCGAAGATCTGGATCCGGGCATCGACATCTTCTGGACCGGGCCGGAAGTCTGTTCGCGCGAATTGCGGGTCGGCCACATCGAGCGCGTAGCGGCGAGCCTGCGGCGCCCACCCCTGATCTGGGACAACTATCCCGTTAACGACGGCCCGCGGATGTCGCCGTTTCTGCACCTGCGGGCGTTCACCGGGCGAGACCCGGACATTGGCGCGCTTGTTCGCGGGCACGCGGTCAACCCCGCCCTGCAACCAATTCTGTCTCGCATTCCCGCGCTCACCTTGCCGCGAAGCTACGCCGACGGAGCCGGTTACGACTACCGGCTCGCGTTCGAGGACGCGGCGCTGAGTGTGCTTGGCCCCGAGCTGGCGAGCCTGGTGTCGCCCCGTCTATCAACCTTCCAGGAAGGCGGGCGGAGTGGCTTGGGCGATGGCCTGGAGCGCATGGTCGCGCGGTTCGCTGCGGTCGATCACCCGGCCGCGCGCGAGATCGTCGACTGGCTGAACGGCGCGTGGTGCGTCACCGCCGAGGAGATCGCCGCTAGCTGAGGGCCGCGTCTAACCGTCGACGCCGAAGATGTGCTTCACTCTGATCGACACGCGGGTCACCTCCGAAGCCACCCAGAAGGCCGCTTCGTTGAAATAGGGCCCGCTCCAGTGAATGCGCGCGTTGTTTGAAAAGCCGATCTTCTCGCGCGGAATGCCCAGGAAATTCTGGTGAACCACGCCGCGGTCCGTGTCGTCGTGGTAGGCCTGTATCGCGTACATGCCCGGCGGCACGTCCGGGATCGTCACCACGGTCACGCCCATCGTCGCCGGGGCGTCGCCCTCGTAGGGGCATTTGCGTTTCAGGAAGGTGTTGCGCGTACAGACTTCGACGCGCACATGCCCACGCGCGCGATCAACGCCGGTCACAACGACTTCAAGACGGTTGGCCCAGCACGATGACGCGGCGAACCAAAGCGCCCCGAAGCCGAACAAACCAAGCCCGAGTCTCCGGCTAACGCGTCGTGCGCCGGGTTCCACCCTCAATGCTAACCCTCCACCTGCGACGCGGACCGCGTTACGTTTCATTCGAACAGCGGACTCTGATTCATTGCCAAACTAAGGATTGTATTGCCGAATTGAAACAACAAATCCGCGCCGGTCGACCCACCCCCCGGCGCAATGAGACGCCACAAAAAATTCAAATACATTTGGCTCGTCAGTTGCACTTGCGGAGCTTATGGCGTCGCGAGGTGGCGATTCCGCGCCAAAAGTAAGAAACAGATCGACTCGAATGCGCCTCGCCCGGAACGTGCTTTTGTGGATCGGCTTGACCGCCGGGATCGCGGCGTCGCCCGCGCTGGCCTCGCCGATCGCCTGGGTCGAGATGACGGCGCGGGGGCCCGAGGCGCGGCTGATCACCGACGCGTCCAGCTGTCCCAACTCCTGGGTGGACGGGCGCCGGACCGAGGCGGCCGAACGCGCCGGGCCGGATGCGGATTTTCCCAATCGGGTCTGCGCGACCTCGCTGAAGCGGACCGATCATGGAGTGCACATTGCCGGCGCGTCGCTCAAGAGTCCGCGTGCGCGGGTAAATCGCATTGTAATTCTTGGAGATTCCGGCTGCCGGCTAAAGGGTCAGGCGTTTCAGCATTGCAATGACCCCAGCGGGTGGCCATTCGCGCGAATCGCTGCGCTGGCGGCCACGAAGCATCCCGATCTGGTCATCCATTTGGGCGACTACTACTACCGGGAAAAGCCGTGTCCCCCAGGCAACGCCGGGTGCGCGGGCAGCCCATATGGCGACAAATGGGCGACATGGAAGGCCGAGGTGTTCGATCCCGCCGCGCCCCTGCTGGCCGCCGCGCCCTGGGTGTTCGTGCGCGGCAATCACGAGGACTGCAAACGCGGCGGCGCGGGTTGGTTTCGCCTGCTCGACGCGGGTGAGACCGTGGCCAAGTGTCCGTCCGACAGCCCCACATTCGCGGTTGACCTCGGCGACCTGCGGCTTTGGGTCGTCGACAGCAATGACACGGAGGACCTGACCGCGCCGCCTGAAAAGGTCGCCGCCTTTTCGGCGCGTCTTGAGGCGGTTACTCGTGCGCCGGGCGGCGAGCGGAACTGGATCGTGACGCATCGGCCGATCTGGGATTCCGCCCGTCTGGCCAACTTCGTATCGGACGGACTTGTAAACGCGACCGAGCGGGCCGCGGTAAAGGCGCGCGGCCTGGAGGGCGTGGATCTCATCATTGCAGGTCACGTTCACAACTTCTCAGCGCTGAATTTTGGCGCGGCGCGGCCAGCGCAATGGGTGGTTGGCACCGGTGGCGACACACTGGACCTGGACTCCACGCCACCGCCAACAACAGGCCAAGCGGAGGTGGATGGCCTCAAGGCGGACATCTTCACCATGGGACGCTTCGGGTTTCTGCTGCTCGATCGGCGCGGCGCGGGGTGGACCGGCCGATTCTTCGACACTGAGAACCGCGTGGCGGCCATTTGCGCGCTGCAGGCGCGATCGCTGACCTGCCGCGCCCCGCGGGTTCGCTAGCACGTCCGACTTCCGCTGGCGTGGGCGGACGTTCCCCCGTATTTCGGCCGATATGAGCAACGGCGAGCGCATAGGCCGATGAGCGGACAAGATCTGGATCTGCGCGATCGCGACGCGCTGTTTGACTCGCTCGGCGCGGAGATATTCGACCTGGCCGTCATCGGCGGCGGCATCACAGGCGCCGGCGTTGCGCGCGACGCCGCCATGCGCGGCTTGCGCGTCGCCCTGGTCGAGGCGCGCGACTTCGCCTCCGGCACAAGCAGCAAGTCCTCCAAGATGATTCACGGCGGACTGCGGTATCTCGCCCAGGGCGATCTGGCGCTGGTGCGCGAAGCCGCCTCCGAGCGCAAAGCGGTGGAGGCGATCGCCCCTCATCTGGCGCGGATGACGCCGTTCGTCATGCCGTTCAGGAACGCCGCCGCCGAGGCTAAGCTGCGGGCCGGTTTGTGGACCTTCGAAAAGCTTGGCGAAGTCCCCAAGGATCGTCGACACGAAGTCTGGACGCGCGCGGAGCTAGCCCTACGCGAGCCAGCAATCGACACGAACGCCCTGACGGGCGCGGTGGTCTATCCGGAATATCTGACTGACGACGCGCGCCTGACGCTGGCCAATATACGCGCGGCGGCCGGCGCCGGCGCTTGTGTCGCCAGTTACGCGCGCGTTGAAGCCTTTTCCACGGACGGTGGTCGGGCGACCGGGCTGGAGGTCGTCGACGCCCTGCCGGACGGCGGCCACAGGCGGGTGCGGGTGCGGGCCAAGGCCATGGTCAACGCCGCCGGCCCCTGGGTAGACACCCTGCGCGCACTGGAGTCCGCGGACGCCACACCCCGTCTCGCCCTGGCGCGCGGCGTGCATCTGGTCGTGCGCCGCGAGCGGCTGCCCGTGGAACGCACCATCATCATGACCGCTTCGGACAAGCGCTCCGTGTTCGCCGTGCCCAAGGGCGAGACGACCTACCTGGGCACGACAGACACGTTTCATGGCGCGGCCGAGGCCTGGCCCCCGGTCACCGCGGCGGACGCCCATTACCTGCTCGACGCCGCCAACGTGCGGTTCAACGTGTCGCCGCTGGCGTTGGATGACATCGTTTCCACCTGGTCAGGGCTGCGTCCGCTGGTGGCCCAGGTGGCCAAGTCCGCTTCCGAGGTCTCGCGCCGAGACGAATTGTGGACCGGTCCCGCGGGCGTGCTGTCGATCGCCGGGGGCAAGCTTACGGCCTATCGGCAGATGGCCGAACGCGTGGTCGACGAGGTCGAGACCCTAGTGGGCCGAGCGCCGTCGGCCTGTCGCACCGCCCACGAACCCTTGCCGGACGGGGATGTCACGCCGTCGGCGGCCTGCGCGGCCTTGGAACATCGCGGGCTGACACCCCAGGCCGCAGAACGCCTGGTCGGCCTCTACGGCGCGGCGGCCGACGCCGTGGCGGGCGGTGCGGCGGCGGAAGCCGAACGGGCGGTACGTGTTGAAGGCGCGCTCACGCTCGAAGACTACTGGGTGCGGCGGAGCGCCCGCGCCTGGTTCGATCCCGACCCTGAGATGGCCGCCCTTACCCCGGCGGCGGACGTCATGGCCGCGCTGCTGGACTGGTCGAGGACGCGTCGGGACACCGAGATTGCGGGCTGTCGCGCCCAACGCCTTCGAGATCTGGCCTCGATGCGGGCCAGCCCCGCGGACGCCTGAAGAGGCCGGCGGCCTTCCACCGCGCCCAATCTAACCCGCACTATCAATGTGATCCGCGCACGACGGATATTGGAGATCCCTGATGAGTCTTGATCCCGAGAATTGGGAAGACATTCGTTCACTTGGTAAGACCATGGTCGGCGACATGCTGACCTGGCTGGAAACCGTGCGCGAGCGGCCAGCCTGGACGCCGGTCCCGCCGGCCGTCACGGTCCGGCTGGACGAACCCGTGCCTCACGCGGGCTCGGCCCTGGCCGAGGTCTACGAGAGCTTCAAGCGAGACATCCTGCCCTACCCCACCGGCAACATACATCCTCGATTCTGGGGCTGGGTTCAGGGCACGGGTACGACCACCGGCCTTTTGGCCGACATGCTCGCCTCGACGATGAATCCGCATCTGGCGGGCTACGATCAGTCAGCCTACCTGATCGAGCGAACGGTCATAGGCTGGCTGGCCGAGTTGATGGGCTTTCCGGCCGAATCCAGCGGAATCCTGGTCAGTGGCGGAACCGAAGCCAATATCAACGGCATCTCCGCTGCGCGCGTCGCCAAGGCCGGATTTGACGTACGCACGGAAGGTTTGCGGGGGGGACCGCCCTTGACCCTCTATGGCGGGGCCGAGACGCACAGCTGGATCTACAAGGGCTGCGAACTGATGGGGCTGGGACGCAAGGCCTTTCGCGCCATTCCGGTCGACGCGGACTATCGGATCGATGTGGCCGCATGTCGCGCCCGCATCCTCAAGGACCTGGAGTCGGGCTGCCGGCCCATCGCCATTGTCGGCACGGCCGGCACGGTGAACACGGGCGCCACCGACGACCTGCGCGCGCTGCGCGCGCTCGCCGACGAATTTGACTTATGGCTGCACGTCGACGGCGCCTTTGGCGCCCTGGTCGCCTGGACGTCGCGTCGGGACATAGTGGCAGGCCTGGCGAGCGCCGACTCCCTCGCCTTTGATCTGCACAAATGGGGCTATATGCCCTACGAAGCCGGAGTCGCCCTCACGCGCGACCCGGACGCCCAGACCGCGGCCTACAAACCCGCCGGCGCCGGCGTCGGGGCCTATCTCGCCTCGCCCAACGGCGGCATCGCCGCCAACACCACCTATTTCGCCGACCGTGGGCTGCAGCTTTCCCGCGGGTTCCGCGCCCTGAAGGTGTGGATGTCGATGAAGGAACAGGGTGTTGACCGCATCGCCGGCTGCATCGAGGCCAATATCCAGCAGGCCGGCCGCCTGGCCGGGATCGTCGAGGCCCACGAAGACCTCGAGTTACTGGCCCCCGCGCCGCTGAATGTCGTGTGCCTGCGCTACGCGCCGAAGGGGGTGGCCGAGGCGCGGCTCAACGCCCTCAATGAAGCGATCCTGGTGGCGATTCAGACCCGCGGCGTCGCCGTCCCGTCGCAGACAGTGCTGCAGGGTCGATTTGCGATCCGTGTCTGCATCACCAACCACCGCACCCGAGACGAAGACATCGATATCTTCGTCGACGCCGTGCGGACGATCGGCGCGGAACTCGCCGCCGCCGGTGATGCTTGACCGCGGCGCTATCTGGGTGTGCGTTGCGGCCATGACTCGCAACCTCGCGCGCCTACTATGACCGCCTGTGACGTCGCCGTGGTCGGCCTGGGTGCGATGGGGTCGGCGACGCTGCACGCGCTTGCAAAGCGCGGACGGCGCGTGATCGGTTTTGAGCGCCGCACGCCAGGGCACGCACTCAGTTCCTCCTACGGCGAGAGCCGCGTCTTCCGCATGGCCTACTTCGAGGACCCGGCCTATGTGCCACTTCTGCGTCGGGCGTTGGACGCTTGGCGCGGCCTCGAACACGAGACCGGCGAGGATCTGCTCACAACCACGGGAATTCTGGAGGCAGGCTTCGCCGGGGCGCCCCTGGTCGAGGGATCGCGGCGCTCCGCCGAACTGCACGGGCTGGCGCACGAACGCATGACCGCGTCGCAGGCGAACGATCGCTTTCCGGCCTTTGCGCTACCCAAAGACTGGGATTGTGTCGTCCAGGCCGACGCCGGCGTCCTTCGGCCGGAGAAGGCGATCTCGGCGATGGTCGCGGCGGCGTGCGGCCTGGGCGCGGAAGCGCGTTTCGACACCGCGGTTCTGCGCGTCGAGCCTGTGGGCGATGGGGTGCGCGTGGTCCTGGCCGACGGGGAGGTCGTAACGGCCGGGGCGGCGGTGATCTCGGCGGGCCCGTGGATCGGCGAACTCCTGCCAGACCTTGGACAATCCCTGAGGTTGACGCGCCAGCCGCTGGCCTGGTTCGAGCCGTCCCGCCCCGCCGACACGGGCCTCTGCGTCATGCCGATCTTCCTGCTGCAGGCGCCGGAGGAGGTGCTCTACGGCTTTCCCAACCTGTTCGGGACGGGCGTGAAGTTCGGTTCGCACGATCCGTGCGGCGATCTCTCCCAAGCCGACACACCGCGAGCGCCTTTATCGGACGCCGAAGCCGGCAGCCTCGCCCGAGCCATGGCGAAGTACGTCCCCGCGGCCGCAGGACCGCTCCTGCGTTCGACGGTCTGCGTCTATACGCGATCGCCCGACGAACATTTCATCCTGGGGCCTCATCCCCTCGCCTCCCGGATCGTTGTCGCCTCGCCGTGCTCGGGCCATGGCTTCAAGTTCGCCAGCCTTTTTGGCGATGTCTTGGCCGACCTGGCCCTCGACGGAGGCAGCGTGGATGCGATCCCGCTCTTTCGTCCCGACCGATATCTGCCGTGACTTCGGCGCCGCGCGCGCTGCCAAAGGCGTTGCTCGACGACCTTCGGCGCCGGCACAGCGGCTCTGAACGCCGCTACCACGACTGGAGTCATCCTCAGGCCCTGCTGGCTCTTTGCGGCGAGATCGGCGATCGGATCGATGATGTCCTGGCCGTCGAGTGCGCGATCCTCTTCCACGACGCGGTGTACGACGCGAGGGCCGCCGATAACGAAGCCAGGAGCGCCGCGCTGGCGGCCGTCGAATTGGAGGGCCTGATCCCGCCTGAAACATTGCAGCGGGTCCTGCGCATGATCGAGGCGACGGCCGCTCACGGCGTCCCCCCAGGACTGCCAGAATCGGAAGCGCGCGACATGGCGCTCTTTCTGGACATGGACCTGTCGATCCTCGGCGCGGATGACGCCGTGTTCGACGCCTATGAAGCCGGTGTTCGCCACGAATATAGCCACATCCCGGACGCGGCGTTCCGCGCCGGTCGCGCCGCGATTCTTGAAGGGTTTCTGACTCGCGAGCGGCTGTACTTCAGCGACTGGGGCCGCTCGCGGTTCGAAACCGCCGCGCGGGCCAACTTGGCGCGATCGATCGCTCGGCTCCGCGGCGAGGGGTAGGTCGAACTACCCCAGCATCACGCTGATCTGATCCTTCAACAGCAGGCGCTCCTTCTTGAGCGTCTCCATGGTCTCGTCGCTGGCCGGCTCAATGTCTGTCTCCATGCGATGGAGCGTTCGGTTCAGCTCGTGATAGCGCTCGGCGAGGTGCACGAAGTGTGGGCTGGTGGTTTTGAGATGATGAATCCGATCCACCCGTGTTGGAAAATCGGCGATTAGATCGTTTGGAACATGGGTCACTTGGGCCTCCCTCCACAGTCCGCGCGCCGTCGCCGGAGCGACGCTGAGCGCCACGAGACCCTTGATAGGCCTTTGTGATCCGGCCGACCCCTCCGGTCCTTACCGGAGGGGCACGTAGGGACCGTCACCCCCGCGTCGCGAGACGCGTCGCATAGGCGACGATCTTGCGGCCCGCGGCGAGCAGCTGTTTGTCGGGCAGGGTGAGGGCGATACGCAGATGGCCGGCGACGCTGGCGCCGAAGGCGTCACACGCCAATACGGCGACCGCCTCTTGCTCCAGCAGGCCTTCGGCGAACGCGAGGGCGGTGAGCCCGGTCCCACGAACGTCCAGCAAGGCGAACATCCCCCCTTCCGGCGGCGCAATCCGGCAGTTCGGCGCCGCGCTCAGAATCGCCGTGAATTCGATCGCACGGCGGCGATAGGCCTCGCTCAACGCGATCGCCTCGGGCAGTTCGCCCTGGAGGGCCGGCAGAACGGCCTCCTGCACAAACGGCGGACCGCCGAACATTTTGCACATCGAGAGGTTCGTGAGGTGTCCGATCAGCGCTTCAGGCGCCACGGTCCATCCGAAGCGAAACCCTGGAATCGCGTGCGATTTGGAGAGGCTCGTGACGACGATCGCCCGGCCTTCAGCTTCCGGCAGCGACCAGGCGCTCGTGTGCGGCCGTGCAAAGCAGAGGTCGGCGTAGACCTCGTCGCTCAGGAACCACAGGTCGTGTCGACGGCAGAGTTCGGCGATCGCCGTCATCTCCGCTCGATCGAGCAAGGCGCCGGTGGGATTGTGCGGCGAATTGATCCAGATCGCTCGGGTTTTAGGGGTGATGGCCGCGGCGATGGTGGCGATGTCGGGATGAAACCCTCGGTCAGGGTCCAGAGGCACATTGACCATGGTGGCGCTGGCCGCGCCGATCACCGCCGGATAGGTTGCATAGACGGGTTCCGGCGCGATGACCTCTTCGCCCGGTCCGGCGATACATTGGATGGCGCCGTACATCGCCGCCTGCGCGCCGGCTGTGAGGATGATATTGCCTTCGGCGCAGGGCCGGCCGGTGCGCGCCGACATGCGCGCGGCCACCGCCTGACGCGCCGCGGGCATGCCAGCGATCGGCGAGTAGCCTTTCTTGTTATCGCGCAGGGCCTGGCACGCCGCCTCTATCACCGCCGCCGGGGCGTCCTGGTCCGGGTCGCCGATCGTCAGAAAAGTGATCTCGCGCCCAGCGGCGCGTTCGCCCATCGCCTTGTAATGTACGATCCATGCGTCGGCCCCGCCGCCGGCGATGCGATCAACGAGAGGCGAAAAAGCGGGCATGCGCGGATCCTAAGACCAGGAGGTCGAATCAAATGGGCCCCCGCACTATCACCCGTCCCGCCCGGCGCAAGCCCACGGCCACCAGGATCGGCCTTGGCGACAGCGCCCATCTTTGCGGATAAAGCGAAGAGCCAAGTGGAGGAACCAACGCCTATGACGCATCCGACAGCGACGGTGCTCGAACGGGCGCTTGGCGCCGGCAAGGTGCAAACCGACGCCGTATCGCTTGACGCACGCCGACATGACTATTGGGTGGTCAGCCACATTCGCGACCACCTCAAAACGCCGGGCCATTCGGCTGCCTGCGTGGTTCGCCCGACTGGCGTCGATGATGTCCAGGCCGTGCTGAAGATCGCCAACGAGCGCCGCGCGCCGATAATTCCCTTCGGTTTGGGCAGCGGCGTCGTCGGTGGTGTGCTCGCCTCGCCGGACGCCATCATCCTGGACATGAGCGCGATGAACCAGGTCCGATCAATCGACAGCATCAATCTGCTGGCCAGCTTCGACGCCGGCAAGAATGGGCTGGAGGCGGAACTGGCTGTGGCCGAGCAGGGGCTCACGATTGGTCACTGGCCCCAATCTGTGGCCGTGAGCAGCGTCGGCGGTTGGGTCGCCACACGCGCCTCGGGCCAGTTTTCCAGCGCCTACGGCAATATCGAAGATATCATCCATAGCGTCGAGGCCGTCCTGCCCAGCGGCGACCTTGTTAGTCTAGGCAAGGGCCCCCGGGCTTCGGCCGGGCCGGATTTGCGCCACCTCATGCTCGGGAGCGAGGGGACGTTGGGTGTCATCACCGGCGTGACTGTGTCGTTGCGCCGGGCTCCGGCCAAGCGCGCCGTTTCCGCTTTCACAGCGACCGACATGCGCGCCGGTTTCGCCTTTCAACGCGAGATGATTCAGTCCGGCTGGCGTCCGCCGGTGGCGCGGCAATATGACGAACGCGAGGCCGCGCGACTGGACGACCGCGTCAGCGATTGCCTGATCCTGCTGGTGCACGAAGGTCCAACAGCGCAGGTCGAGGCGGAGGTCGCCGCGGTCGCGAACCTGGCTCGCAAGGCGGGTCTGAACACGGCGCCGGGCGACATCGTCGAGAAATGGCTTGGGCATCGCAACACCGTTCCCCATTGGAACGATTTCCTGCGGCGTGGGATCGTGCTCGACACGGTGGAAGTCTCCGCCGACTGGGACAAGATCGGCGATATCTATCACGACGCCACCGCCGCCCTGCAGCTGATCCCAGGATGTCTCGCCGGATCGGCGCACTCGTCGCACCTCTATCGCAGCGGCCTGAACCTCTACTTCACCTTCGCCGTGCGCACCGACGATCACCAGGCGATGGAAGCGATCTATCTGGACGGATGGCGGCGGATCATGGAGGCGACCGCCCGCCATGGCGGCAGTCTGTCCCACCACCACGGCATCGGCCGCGTCCGGCGCGACTACCTGACCCGGGAATTGGGCGCCGGCGGCGTGGCGATGCTGCGCGCGGTCAAGCAGGCCCTCGATCCCAACGGGATCATGAACCCTGGCGTGTTGCTGCCCGATGCCTGAGCTGATCCTGGCCATCGACGTCGGCACGACATCGACCCGCGCCGCGGTGTTCAGCCCCGTGGGCGCGATCCTGGGCCTTTCGTCAGCGCCGCTCACATCGACCTCGCCCGCGCCGGGGCGGGTGGAGCAGGATGCGGCCAAGGTCTGGCGCGCGACCCGGCGGGTCATGGCCGGAGCCCTGCGCGCGGCCGGCCGCGCGCAGGGCTCCGGCCATGACCCGCCGGGTCGCGCGCCAGACCTTGGCCGCATC
>Ga0075019_10000287_pt1 | contig 29085 bp, 32 predicted proteins | sample ColStrG_CSR_2013_FD_71473 | JGI IMG/M metagenome (GOLD analysis project Ga0075019, IMG submission 71473) | Freshwater sediment microbial communities in response to fracking from Pennsylvania, USA - Cold Stream Run_MetaG_CSR_2013 | ecosystem: Environmental > Aquatic > Freshwater > Creek >...
AAAGATGTTGCCAGTAAATCCAATATTATAAATGTAAAATTAGTACCCAATCAAAAAATATTAAAGGAACTGGTAGTTAAGTCTAAAAAAGGAAAAAAGTATACCAATAAAAACAACCCTGCCGTTTCGTTAATTCAAGAAATTATTAATCATAAAAATGAAAATCGTATTGCTAGTCAGGATTTTATGCAATATGATCAGTATGAAAATATTACTTTTTCCCTAATCAATTTATCTAAAAAGTTTATACACGGTAAGTTTTTTAAGAACTATCGTTTTTTACTGGATTCCACTAAAGTTATCGATGATATAAAGCAGACCACCCTACCTATTTACATGAGTGAGAAAAGCTATGGCCGGTATTTTAGGCGGGATCCCAAAAAAGATATCAGCGTTCTGAAAGCTCATAGGGAAGTAAACTTCAATACCTTTATTGATACGGCAGGTCTGGATATTTATTTAAATCGACTTATTGGAAACGTAGATATCTATGAAAACAATATTTTCATTTTAACCAACGAATTATTAAGCCCTATTTCCGATCACGCTCCTAACTATTATAAATACTTTATTACCGATACGGTGCAAAATGGAAAGGAGAAGTTTTTAGAGGTAACTTTTACCCCCAGGGTTTCGGAAGATTTACTTTTTGAAGGAAAGTTATATATTACCATGGACGGAAAATTTGCCGTGAAAGGTATTGACTTATCCTTAGGAAGGCATATTAATATTAATTTTATACGATCCTTTAAAGTTCACCAGGATTTTGATAAAAATAAGGAGGGTAAATATTATATCACCAAGACGGTTACCCAATCTGATTTTGGCATATTTAAAAATCAATCCGTTGGCTTATATGGTGAACGTATTGTAACCTTTAGCAATTATCAAAACAAGGTACAATTAGCGGATTCCTTTTATAACGGACCCAATCTACGCTCCGAAAAACAAACCCAAATTGTAAAGAATTCTTACTGGGATCATTTAAGAGGGGATACCCTTACCTATTCCCAATCCCATATTTATTCCAATATGGATAGCCTTCAACAACTTCCCTCCTTTAAAAAAACGATCTGGTTTACAACTTTATTTATAGGTGGGTATGGGGTTTTAGGGCCCGTTCAGACTGGTCCTCTCAGTTCGCTTTATGCGTTTAATAACCAGGAAGGAACCCGGGTAAGTGTAGGGGGCAGAACGACTCCCCTATTCAATAAATCATTGTACCTGGAAGATTATATTGCCTATGGGTTTACCGATAAAAAGGTAAAATATTATACAAACTTTGTTTTTTCTTTTAATAAAACGCCCCCCTATAGGTTTCCTAACGATTATTTAAAAATCAGCTACCAATACGATACCGATATTCCAGGTCAAAACTTTTTGATTGATAAAAGTCAAAGCTTGTTACGATCCTTTAGCAGAGGAACGGTGAATTTCTGGCAGTATAATACCAATTTTCATTTAGCTTATTATAAGGACGTTAATAAATATATTTCTTATAATGTGGATTTAAAACTATCGTCCAGCAAGCCTGCCGGAGATTTAGTCTATCAACCGGCGGACCTGTCTTTGCCTTCGGTAACCAATTTAAAAACAGGGGAATTAAGCATGGCTTTTCGATATGCCCCCAACCAACAAATCTTCCAAGGAACCGTTCGTAGGGTGCCTATTCATAATAAATATCCCATTTACAATATAAAGCTTACCTATGGAATAAAGGGATTAAACCAAAACCCATATAATTATTTAAATGCCGGGGCCTCCATTTATAAGCGGTTTTACGTATCCCAATTGGGGTATTCAGATTTGACCCTGCAGGGAGGATTTATTTTAGGAAAAGTACCTTTTCCTTTATTGGATATTATTTCTGCCAACCAAACCTATGTATACGATATTAATGCCTATAATGCCATGAATTTCCTGGAATTCGTGTCAGACCGATATGCAAGTTTGAATTTTAACCATAATTTTGGAGGATTCTTCTTAAATAAAATTCCCCTTCTTCAAGCCTTGCACTGGAGGGAGATTCTTTCCTTTAAAATTCTTTATGGAGGATTGAGTAATACCAATAATCCCCAATTGCATCCAGAACTATATGGATTTCCTACAGGAGCCAATAATGTGCCCATTACCTTTGCTTTAGGAAAAACCCCCTATATTGAAGCAGGGGCAGGTATTGGTAATATTCTAAAATTTCTGCGTATCGATGTGGTGGAAAGGTTTAATTATCTGGATAATCCTGGAGTAAGCCGGTATGGACTTCGGTTTAGCTTCCAGCCCGATTTATAGGTTTTACCATAACCAGACCTTTGGCACCTAGCTAAGTTTACCCTAAATTGGTTTATTGAAACGCTAAATTGCCTGGGATGAAAATTACGTGGACCAGGCCAGTTAGACTATTTTGTTTCAAAATAATAATCCTGCTGGGTTCTGTATCCTCCTCTAAAAATCGGACTAATTTTATTTATAATTTTTAATCAGGTGAAGTTCGGGGGTGTTTTTTTAGTTACAAAACTCATAGGTTTCGTAACCTGTAAAAGGGCATTATAAGATGTTGATAATCAGATAGTAAATTTTGTCATACACTGGATGCGAAAGGAATGGATTTAGCAAAGGACTTTTGTAATTTAAATTTTAGCCCTTTGTTAAATTAAGGAGTTTATGGATTTTGTGCCAATTGAAGGCCTCTGATTCATTTGTGGAAAGGGATGAGAGTTAGAAAATAAATTTTGCAATTTCAGACAAGGGAGTGAAATAGAATTAAACCAGGGGATGGCTCCACCGGAAGGCCCTGGGATCTATGGCTCGTTGAATGCATAAAATGCCATTTAAATGGTCGAATTCATGCTGAAATAATTCGGATAAATCGTTTTGATACTGTTTTTCCCGGGTTTCCCAGTTTTCATCCAGGTATTTTATCTGGATTTCTTTATGTCTTTTTACCAATACTTCCAGGTTGGGAAAGCTCATACAATTATCCCAAACTTCAAACATTTCCTCGCTTTGAAATAGGATCTCGGGGTTGATCAGAATTTCTGGGGTTTCGGTATTCATGAAAATTACTCTTTTTAATAAGCCTAATTGGGGGGCTGCAATGGCTCTTCCAAATCCAAATTTTTCCCTGAATTCCTTTACGGTATTTTGAAAGTTCTCCTTCCATTCCAATGGCGAAAAACCTTCGTCCTTCCCTACAGGTTGGCAATATTCATATAAACGGGAATCCCCTAATAATACCAGGTCCTTTATTCCTTTCATATTCCAAAATAAAAAAGAGGGTTAAACCATTACGATTAACCCTCTTAATCTTATTTATTATTATGAATATAAGTACTTAATTAAATTCAATTTTACTAAATCAGATTGTCTTTGATATAAGTATAACTCTGATTAATACTATCAAAAGGGTTTCCCGGGCATTGGTCCTGCTCCACAAAGAAATACTTCATACCAGACTCACCGGCATGATCAAATATGGATATGAAATCAATGGTTCCATTACCTACTTCGGTGAATTTTTTCTCGGGGGTTCTGTCCATATCCTTTACATGCCATAGGGCAAAGCGATGCGGATGGGCTTTAAATAAATCTATGGGATTATAACCAGCCTTATTTACCCAAAATAAATCCATTTCCATTTTAACCAAATCCTTATCGGTTTGATCTAATAAAATATCATATCCCATTTTTCCATTTTGTTTTTCAAATTCAAAATCATGGTTATGATAGCATAATTGAATTCCCGATTTTTTACAAATTTCGCCAGCCTTATTTAAGCTATCAGCGACTATTTTATAATGATCCAATCCTCCCCTTTCTGTTGGGGATAGATAGGCACAAACCATGTATTTTAAACCGATGGAAGCGCCATCCTGAACAGCCTTATCCCAACCATGCAGGATGGTTCCTAATTTTTCATTTCCCTTAGGATCTTTGTCTTCTCCAAAGCTATAATGCGAAGAGGGAATAATTAAACCATTATCTTCCAACAACTTGGAAAAATCTTGAGGCTTCATGCCATAAAACATACCGTCGGCACTGTAACCTGCGGCTTCAACACTATTAAATCCCACTTTAGCGACTTTTTCAATAGTGCCTTTTGGGTCCGTAGCCATAGTACCACGAACCGTATATAATTGTAATCCGATTTTTCTCTTTTCAGGTCGAAGAAGGGAAGGTGAAACCAGGGCGGCAGCAGAAAGCATAGCCGTCGATTTTAGAAACTGACGTCTCGTAGTCATAGGACAGGTATTTAGATTGATACTATTAAAATTAAGACTTTTTAATGGATTTGTCTAAAATAACAAGGTCTTTACATGAACACAGAAACCAGGCAGGAAAACCTATTGAAAATGAAGGCTATACATGATTAATCTAAAGGCTTTGGCTTTAGGGTAAAGTCGGTCAGGTTTATGGCGTTTTCCGGACAAGCCATGACACAAAGACCACAACTATGGCAGGAATAGGGGTTTATTACTATGGCTTTTTCTCGTCCGTACAATAGGGTTTTTAATTTCCCCACGAAACTTAATTCAGCAAATTGTTCCTCCTTTATTTCCAGTATCTCGAAAACATGGTAAGGGCATACCTGCTTACAAAATCCTCTTGATTCACAGACATTCAGTTCCACTACCGGGAAAACTAAACCGGAATCCTCTTTACAATATCGATTTTCCAACATTTTCCCGAATAGGTTAACTATTGGATTAATCTACCCATTAGGTAGAGGTTTCCAATAGGACTAATCAGCCCTTACATGGGATTTTTAAGCAAATACATGATAAGCCCTTTCACGAAATTCAACCGGGGTATTGGCCGTTCTTTTTTTGAAATAACGAACAAAATAGGCAGGATCTTCAAAGCCTAATTCCCTTCCAATTTCTTTTATGGATAGGTTTGAATGCCCCAATAATCGTTTGGCTTCCAATAAAACTCTTTCATTTATAATTTCCTTTGGAGATTTTCCAAATACCTTCGAGGTCGCCTGCCCCAACCGCTTTTCTGAAATAAAAATTTGCCTGGCATATTCCACCACATTTTTTTGTTTAATGAATTTTAATTCCACTAAATCCATAAATAAGAATGCATAATCCAGGTCGGCACCTCTCCTCTGCTCCCAAAAACCTGGATTGGTTATTTCCCTTTCTGCTTTTAAAAGAAGATTATGCAGTAAATTCTTTAAAATAGTCGGTATTGCCTTTTCCTTAGGCAAACGCAATTCATCATCAATATCCTGGAAAACTTTATGAAACTGATTAAAATTTTCCTGACCTATTTCCAGTATCGTTTCTTCAAAAATAGGGTTGAACAGTATACTAGTTTTTAAAAACTTCTTATCTGATTCTGAATTGCAATAAAAATCATCTGTAAAAATCAATACATACCCCTCATAATCCAATGATTTATCAAAGCGATGAACCCTGTCCTTATGGATAAAAAGAAGGGAAAAGGGTTTTATTTGAATGGGTTCGAAATCCACAAAATGAACTGGATGGCTAATTTCGAAAAGGAAAATATGATAGAAATTGGTTCGATGCGGGAGGATCAGGTTCTCTCCCTCTCTTTTCATAAGTTCCGCTAAGGGTAAAATCTCTATTTCAAATTCAAATCCAGGTTTAAATTTTATTTTTTGTATGGTTTCAGGCATTGAATTTTGAAAAGGTGAATTGGTTTTTAGATAGTTTTTGATAAAAAGGATTAAAAGGAATTTTTGTTTATTGGCTGTTTTAAACCTTAAATTGTTAGTACTATTAAATTCATAAAAAACCTTGTATATGTTTCAGGAAAGCAGCTCTTGTTCCCATATTGCCGAAATAAAAGAGTTAAAAAAGGCAAAAGATTATGTTTGTGAGGAATGCATTAAAATTGGTTCCGATTGGGTTCATTTAAGAACCTGTCAGCGCTGTGGAATTACTTTATGTTGTGATAATTCTCCAAGACAACATGCTACCCATCATTATATGCATACCCAACATCCGGTAATAGCCTCGGCCGAGCCCCACGAACGTTGGGTATGGTGCTACCCGGACGAATTATTTATAGAATATTAATTTTTAATGAATGGATTATAAACTACAGTTTCCAAAAGCCTTCCCAAAACTCAGCGATTCCCAGTTGGCTACCATGGCTTCCCTGGCCGAACATAAATTTTATTCCCATGGACAATACCTTTTTCGAGCCGCAGAAATAGAATTTAAGTTTCATGTAGTTTTAAAAGGTGGCGTTGAAATAATTGATCGTTCCGGACATGAACCTCGTGTTATACTAGTGCATGAGCCAAGGGAATTCACCGGTGATTTGGCCAATCTTTCTCGCAGGAGCTCCAATGTAGATGCCAGAGCGTTAGGAGAAGTGGAGGTTTTGGAGGTTTGCTCGGAAGATCTCCGAAAAATTATTGCAGAAAGACCGGAATTGAGTGATACCATTTTGAATGCCATGATTGCTCGGAGTCAGGCTTTATCTGAAACCGAGTTTAAAGGATTAAGTCTTATTGGTCCTGCTTCTTTGAAAGATACTTTTCGACTAAGGGACTTTTTAACTAAAAATCAGGTATTATTTACCCAATTGGATTTGGAGGCTATTCCCGATCTGAACAATTTCCTATCCCATTTTGGGGTAAATCCGGAAGACCTTCCACTGGTTACGAACGGCGATTTATGGTCGTTAAAAAACCCCAGCAATGAAGCTTTGGGAAGAAAAATTGGCTTAAAGCAGGATATTTCAACCGAAACCTACGATTTAGTAATTGTAGGCGCAGGACCTGCCGGATTGGCGGCAGCGGTTTACGGGGCCTCGGAAGGATTAAACACCTTGGTTTTAGAACGGATGGCCCCAGGAGGACAGGCTGGTACCAGTTCAAAAATTGAAAATTATCTGGGGTTTCCTACGGGGGTTTCCGGAACGGAACTGGCTCAGCGAGCAGTTATGCAGGCTGAAAAATTTGGTGCCCAATTAAATGTACCTTCTTATGTTAATAATTTACAATTAAATGGGAATATAAAAACCTTGAGCCTGGATTCCGGCGAGAAAATCAGGTCCCGCGCTTTATTAATTTCTACGGGAGCTGATTATAAAAAATTAGACCTGGAGAATTGGGAGAAATATGAGGGAAAAGGTATTTATTATGCTGCTACCAAAATGGAAGCTGCCTTATGCAATAAATTTCCCGTTGCCGTGGTAGGTGGGGGCAATTCAGCTGGACAGGCTGCCTTGTTTCTTTCCTCCTTTGTTCCTCGACTTTACCTGGTCGTTCGGGGAAAAGATTTAGCCCTTACCATGAGTCATTATTTAACCAAAAGAATAGAGGAAAACCCAAAAATAGAGCTGCTGCTACATACTGAAATCATAGAAATTCATGGAAAGGAAGGAATTGAAGAGGTTCTTGTTAAAAATAATCAAAGCGGGGAAATTAGGACCCTCCATATAGATTCTATTTTTTCCTTTATTGGCGCTGTGCCTCGAACCGATTGGCTTCCGGATATGCTGATGAAAGATCCTAAGGGCTTTCTAAAAACCGGATATGGATTGGAGGACAATTCCCATTGGGGACTAAAAAGGCAACCTTTTTTATTGGAGACCTCGATTCCTGGAATTTTTGCAGCTGGCGATGTACGTTGCGGCTCGGTAAAACGAGTGGCCTCTTCGGTAGGGGAAGGATCCATGGCCGTTCAATTTATTCATGAATACCTGAAAGACTGGACCGAAAACTAAAGAACCAGGATTATTGAATTATGCGGAAGGTCAGATTAATTCGGGATTCTAATAATCGGTTTTGTTTGGGAAGTCTATGTTCCCAATACTGGTTGGTTAATCCTTTCATTAATAATAAACTTCCTGGAACCAGCTCAATACTAATGGGCTTTCCTTTTTCCCTATACTTTCGAAAATGGAATTTACGGATAGCACCAAAACTAACCGAACCAATAATAGGTTCAGGACCTAATTCCTTTTCATTATCCCGATGCCAACCCATCCAGTCTTCCCCATGGCGATAATAGTTTAACAGGGCATTGGTAAAATAAAAACCGGTCTTTTCCTCTACTCTTTGTTTAATTTCCCTTAAAACCCCATTCCAATCAAGTCCTTGCATGGTGATGCCCGAATACCGATAGGTTTTTCCTGGGTCACCATACCAGGCGGTTAATCTGGGTTGCATAATCTCCTTCCCCATAATTTTTATGGGTTCCTGTTTCCATCCTATTTCATTCTTTAAGGTATCCATATAGATTTCGCACTCTTCTTTCGAAAATAGAGAAGGGTAGAATTCTACATGGCCCAGTTCAGGGAGTAGGTTCGTTATTTTCCCCATAGAACCAAAAATATCCAGCTGTTTGGCCATTACCAGGAAATCTTTTGGATTAGAGAAGGATCATTATTTCGGGTATTCCCCACCAAAGGGCTAACCGGATAATTCTCCATATTATCCGGGTTATAGGGTTTTAGAAGATACTCAATTTCTTCCAGGGTGGATTTGGGATTCATCCAGACTTCTTCTTCCTGACCTGTTAAAATGACGGGCATTCTATGGTGATATTGCTCCAGCATGGCGTTTGGTTCTGTAGTAATAATGGTAAAGCTTGGGAAATAGTGGCCATTTTCCGGATCCTTCCAGGCATCCCATAAACCGGCAAAAGAAAAAAATTTCCGGTCTTTTAATTTGAATAAAAAAGGTGGCTTTCCGGGCTCCGGTTTTCCATTTCGTTTGGGCCATTCGTAAAAAAAAGAAGCAGGCACCAAACAACGCTGTCTGGGAAATATAGTTTTCCAGGGATAGATGGTATGCAGATTCTCCGCTTTTGCATTAAAATAAGGGTATTTAGGCTGTTGGGTGGGAGAATCATGAGGGATTAATCCCCATAAAAATAGTTGAAGCTCCTTGGGTTTGGTTAAGGTAATGATGGGCTGAATTTGCTTTGGGGCCGCATTATACGTATCGAAAACATAGCCCTGTACCGATAAATTCTCGATAGATTCGGTCCATTCCTGTCCAAGCCAATTTCCCTCCCCCAATCTTCCAAAACGTCCGCACATAATTAAATTTTTTTACAAATGTAGATGGCAATTCTTTTCTTTATAATAACTTTATTTATTCTACAATTAAATATCCTTTTTTAAAATGGAAATTAAAACCGCCAGCCTTGATCCACATACATGGGTAGAAACGCATGGAGACTATCTTTTCTCCTTTGCCAGAGCCCGGGTGAAGGATGCGGAATATGCCAAGGATCTGGTTCAGGAAACGTTCCTGTCAGCTTTATCCAAGGTAGATGGATTCCAAGGCAAAAGTTCTATTCGTACCTGGTTAACGGCCATTCTAAAAAACAAAATTATAGATGGATATAGAAAAAAGTCATTGGTAACGGTTTCTAATGATCTCGTGAACTGGGAAAATGCCAGTACCGATTTTTTTGGATCTGACGGAAAATGGACTGCAGAAGCAAAGCCTGTCGAATTTGGGGTAGAAGACGCCAGCGCCCTGGAAAATAAAGATATCCAACGTATTTTGAAATTATGTTTCGATAAATTACCCGATATGTGGCGAATGGTTTTTGTTATGAAGCATGTGGACGAGGAAAAATCAGATATTATTTGTAAGGAAATGAAAATTACTCCATCTAACTTTTGGGTAATTATTCATAGAGCGAAATTATCCCTACGAGATTGTTTACAAAAAAATGATCTCAAATCCTGATTGGAAATGAAAGACGAATCCTATAAAACATTTAAGAACTGCCAACGGGCAACTTTTCTTATTGAGAAAAGGCAGTATTCCCGCCTTTCTATCCGGGAATGGTTTTTTCTGCGTTACCATTTATCTTCTTGTGCATTATGCACCTTGTTTTCAAAACAAACACTGGTAATCAATACCCTGATACAAAAACTGGTTAAAAGTACCGAAGGGGAACCTTCTACCCTGGATAATAAAAGCAAAGAAAGCATCCAATCCCGTATAAACGAGGAGATTTCGAAACGCTAGGACCGGGATCCTTTTTGGGTCATTTGTTTTATCATTCTTTCTACCCGATCTTCCGTCTTTTCGGTCGATAAATTGTTTCGATTTAAACCATCTACCACAATTGGAAAGGATAGTGGCGTAAAACGAGAAGGATGGGTCAGGATGATTTTGCTAGCATACATCCTATCCAGGGCTTTTCTTAATCGGACTTCCTCCATCTGTTGCTCCAATACCTCCTGGTAAGCTTGTTTTAGCAAAAGATTTTGTGGATCATATTCCTCAAATACCCCAAAAAGCAATCCTGCACTACTTTGTAAATGCCTGGCCTTTACATTTTCTCCGGGCATTCCCTGGAATATTAGCCCACCTATTACGGCTATATCCCGGAATTTTCTTCTGGCCATTTCGGTACTGTTTACACTATGCCGAATATCCTCAAAAAGGTTTTCGGTGCTGAACAAGGCCCTGATATTGTCCGCATGAATTGGATTGGGCCTATCACTTAATAATTCAAAACCATAATCATTCATGGCAATGGAAAAGGTAAGAGGTTCAATTTGGCCTATTCTATAGGCTAAAATGGCGCTCATGGCCTCATGGACCTGCCTTCCCTCGAAGGGATATACCAATAAATGATACCCTTCTTTCGATTGAATTTGTTCCACCAATACCTCATCGCCCCGGGGAATATGGGAAAGTTCTTTTTGAATAAGGAATAGGGAATGAAGACTTTTTAATTCCGGACTATCCTCATTGACCAATACTTTGTTAAAAGTCTCCCGGAGAATTTTTCCTAAATTGGAACTCAGGCTCATTCTTCCTCCATTCCAGGAAGGCACGATAGACTTTTTTGAGGTAGATTTTCGAACGAGAGCGGTCATATCCTTTATCATTACCAATTCCAAGTTTCTGCCTCCTAGTGTAAAAACAGCCCCAGGGCTTAATCGGGAAATAAAACTTTCCTCAATCACACCAATATTCCCCCCGGAAAGAAATTTTACCCGCATCATGGAATCACTCACAATAGTGCCTATATGCATTCTATGTCGCATAGCGGTACGACGGTTCATGATCCTATACAACCCGTCTACCAATTCCACCTTTTTAAATTCATCATAGGTCCCAAGGGCTTTACCTCCCTGGTGAATCTGAAATAAGACCTCTTCCCAATCCGCCCGGGTCATTTCAGAAAAGCAAAAACAGGAGCGAACCTCTTCAAATGTCGATTTTTCATCAAATCCATCGCCCAGAGCAAGGGTACAGGCATATTGTACCAAAACATCATAACAACCTACTAAAGGCTCCCTGTTTTCTACGCTATTTCGCTTATACGCTTCTTTTAAGGCAGCTGCTTCAATTAATTCCAGTGCATGGGTAGGAAGAAAATAAATACGGGAAACCTCCCCGGGTCTATGTCCACTCCGACCAGCTCTTTGAAGAAACCGAGAAACCCCTTTCGGGGAGCCTACCTGAACTACCGTGTCGACAGGACGAAAATCAACACCCAGGTCAAGACTGGCGGTACAAACGACTACCTTTAATTTCTGGGTATGAAGGGCATCCTCCACCCATAAACGAAGCTCCTGTTCAATACTTCCATGGTGCAATGCAATCTGTCCTGCCAAATCCGGCGATATTTCCAATAAAGTTTGATACCAGTTCTCGCTCATGCCCCGGGTATTAATAAAAATAAGGGTTGTGGTACTTGCCTCGATAATGGGAAGGAGCCGTTCTGCCAATTTTAATCCTAAATGTCCTGCCCATGGATAATTTTCCATTTGCTCTGGTATTATGGATTCGATCTCGATCCGTTTCTCAATATCGGCCCGGACAAAAGAAGGGCTCTTCACCCAGGGAATGGAGGAAAGTAGCACCCGAGCGGCCTCGTCCAAATTGCCTATGGTGGCTGAAATTCCCCAAACAGAAAAAGGCGCAAAATTCCTTCTTCCAACGAAGCCAACAAGACGGGAAACGGCCAGCTCTACCTGAACCCCTCTTTTGGATCCAATTAATTCATGCCATTCATCGACAGCCAGGATTCGTAAATGTTTAAATATATCGGCCGCCCCTTTTTGCCCCAGAAATAAATGAAGGCTTTCCGGGGTGATAATCAGAATTTCCGGAACCTGGCGCTTTTGCTGTTGCCTGATATTTTGTGGGGTATCTCCATTTCGAATCCCTACTTTCCAGGGGATTTCCAGTTCTAGCAAGACCTCCTCCATAGCTCTTCCAATATCTTTAGCCAATGCCCTTAATGGAGTAATCCATAAAACCTGAAGTCCATTATTTACCAGGGATCTATAATCCAGTGGATAGGTATTTATAAATTGAATTAAGGCTCCCAGAAATACGGAATAGGTTTTGCCGCATCCGGTTGGGGCATTTATTAATCCGGATTTAGCGTCCTGAATAGTTGACCAGGCTTCCTCCTGAAAGGCAAAGGGTTTTAATCCCTTATTCTCCAACCAGGACCTGATAATAGAATGACCTTGCGAAATTTCTGAAACCATGAATCTTTCCTTATCGAAGGTAGCGGAAAGAAAATTTATTTACTTTCTGAACGTAGAGTAGAATTATTTTACAATTTTTCCAATCTTATTGGCATTCTCCATAAGTTCCCAAAGGTATTCATAGTTCTCCTTTTCCAGGCAGGATTTAAATTTACGGAGCTGGGCTATATGTTCGTTTAGCACATCCAGAACATTCTCCCTGTTCTGCATAAAAACAGGAGCCCACATAGAGGGACTTGATTTTGCTAAACGAACGGTACTTTCAAAACCACCACTGGCCAAATCGAAAATAGCTTTTTCTTCCTTCTCTTTTTCTAAAACGGTATTCGCCAGGGCAAAAGAGGTAATATGTGAAATATGGCTGACATAGGCCGTATGGACATCATGATCAAAAGCATTCATATACACTAAATGCATGCCTAATAGAGTATAAATCCTCTCCATAGATTCCACCGCGTCCAGGTCCGATCTTTCCTTCTCGCAAATCACACAAGACCTGCCGGTAAAAGCATTGTGAACAGCCGCTTCAGGACCGCTATATTCGGTACCCCACATAGGGTGGGTGGCCACAAATCGCCCCCGGTTGGGGTGATCCTTTATGGCATCACATAGGGCAAACTTGGTGGATCCGGCATCCGCTATTATTTGATCTTTTCCTACCCTATCCAAAATTTTTAAAATCATGGGGATGGTCGCATCAACAGGAATGGCAACATAAATTAAATCCGACTTTTTTATGGCTTCCTCCAGGGGAAGAGTTTCATCGATCAGACCTAAATCCAGGGCTTTTTTCAGGGAAGCTTCTGTACGGCTTACGCCAATGACATTTTTAACCAAACCCCTATCCTTTAAGGCTAAACTAAAGGAACCACTTATTAAGCCAACCCCAACCAGGGTTATGGAATCAAACATGGGATAATGCTAAATGATTTAAATTATTTTTCACCCGTAAAAAACTTTCTACTAATAATTCCACAGGGCTACATAAACTTATACGGATAAACCGGTCCCCTTCCGAACCGAATATGGAACCTGGAGTTATAAAAACCCGACAATAGGCCAGAATTTGGTCAGAATATTCCCTGGAATCCTTTTTATAAGCTGGTATTTCGGCCCATACAAACATGCCTGCCTGATCCTTTTCAAATGCACAATCCAGGAGACTTAATAATTCAAAAACCTTTTCCCTTCGCTGGGTATAGGTATCATTAAGCGAATCGTACCAGGAGGAAGGAAGACCCAGGGCTTTTACCGCAGCTAATTGAACAGGAAGAAACATGCCACTGTCCATATTGGATTTAAAGCTCAATACTTCATCAATCCTTTTCTGAGACCCAATAAGCATGCCTACCCGCCAGCCTGCCATATTTTGTGCTTTACTCAGTGAGTTTAATTCCAGAGCCACTTCCATGGCGCCTTCAGTAGAAAATATACTTCTAGGCTCTTTATTGAGGATAAAACTATAGGGATTATCATGAACAAGAAGGATGTTTTTTCCCCTGGCAAATTGAACTAATTTATCAAAAAGGCCTTTTTCTGGTAATTTTCCTGTAGGCATATGGGGGTAATTGACCCACATAATTTTCACCCTGGATAAATCTTCCTGGTTAAGTGCCTCAAAATCAGGCATCCATTTATTTTCTTTCTTCAAGGCATATTCCCGGATGGTGGCTCCTGCCAATAAAGAGGCCGAACGATAGGTTGGATAACCCGGATTGGGAACCAGGACTTCATCTCCAGGATTAATATAAGTCATGGCAATATGCATGATTCCTTCCTTACTGCCAATAAGCGGAAGAATTTCCTTTTCGGGATCCAAAACCACCCTATACCAGGTATGATACCAATCGGCAATTGCCTTACGGAAAGCCTGGACGCCTTTATAATTCTGGTAAGCATGTACCTGAGGCTTTCCTGATTCTTCCTGCAATACCTGAATCACTTCCGGGTGGGGAGGTAAATCGGGGCTCCCAATGCCCAAATTCACTATATTTTTTCCCTCTTTATTTAATTGGGCAATTTCCCTTAGTTTTTGGGAGAAATAGTATTCTCCTATCCCTTCCAGCCTTTTCGATGTTTCAACCATACATGCACTCGTCAACCTGCGAATAAAACGAATTTTTCGCAATAAATTAGTCGATTGAGGAATTAAGCCTTATTTAGACCAATTCACCTTGCCGGAACTTACCTGATCCGAATTGGTTCCGATCTGGATGGAAAAGTCTCCCGGTTCCCAGTCATATTGGAGTTCAGCATTATAAAACTTTAATAGTTCGGGGCTTATCTTAAAATGTATTTCTTTGGATTCTCCCGGAGCCAGACTTATTTTCTGGAAACCTTTTAATTCTTTTACGGCTCTGGAAATACTGGCTACTGGCTGACTAATATATAGTTGTACGGTTTCCTCACCGGAATATTTTCCTGTATTGGTTAGGACAATGGAAGCATCCAAATTCTCGTTCCCTTTTAATTTGGTCTTAGAAAAACGGATAGGAGAATAGGTAAATTGGGTATAACTTAATCCATAACCAAATGGGTACAGGGGATCATTGGAAATATCCAGGTAATCCGATTTAAACTTCCTGGGCCCTGATCCGGAAAAGGGGCGTCCTGTGTTTTTATGACTATAATAAATCGGAACCTGGCCCAAAGACCTTGGAAAGGTAACCGAGAGCTTTCCTGAAGGATTATATCGGTTAAATAATACATCGGTAATGGCCAGCCCTGCCTGAACTCCCGGATTCCAGGCTTCTAAAATCGCATCTACCTTGGGTTCTACATTCGATAAATCCAGAGGCCTACCATTAATTAAAACAAGCACGATCTTCTTACCCGTTTTTCTCAGGGCATTTAATAAATCGACCTGACAGGAAGGTATTTGGATATCACCCCGGCTGGAAGCTTCCCCGGTCATGGATTCTGCTTCCCCTAAAACTAAAACGATCATATCAGATTGCCCAGCCAAGCTAACCGCATCCTGAATCATTTCCTGGGGTGATTTTGCATTCGGAACCACTATTTTTTGTCCAAAATAATTCGAATTGGCTTGTAAGGTAGAATCGTCTGTAATATTGGATCCAGGAGCATATTGAATATTTGCACCCGCTCCCAAAACGCTTTTCATTCCATCCAAAATACCTATATTGGTTTTTGAACTTCCTGCAATGGTCCAGGTTCCCTGCATATCGTGGGCATCGTTTGCCAAAGGACCGATTAAGGCTATTTTGGTCTGCGAACTCAGGGGAAGAATTTGGTTATTGTTTTTTAAAAGCACCATGGAATGGCGGGCCATATTTCTGGAAGCCTCCAGATTGGCTGGAGTGAATACCTCCCTGGCAGCCCTTAGGCTATCACAATTTTTAAAGGGGTTTGAAAAAAGCCCTAGTTTATACTTTCCTTCCAGGACTCGTTTACAAGCCTGATTGATATCGGCCAAACTAACCTTACCTTCTTTTAGCGATTGTTTTAGGGTATTCAAAAATCCTTCCGAAACCATATCCATATCTAAACCTGCTTTCAGGGATTTAGCCGATACCTGGGCCAAATCACCTAATCCATGATCGGATAATTCACTTACTGCCGTATAATCCGAAACCACAAAGCCCTTAAAACCCCATTGTTTTCTCAATAAATCAGTTAATAACCAATGGTTTGCCGATGAAGGTACCCCATCCACTGTGTTGAAAGAACTCATAAAACTACCCGCACCGGCATCTACCGCTGCTTTATAGGGAGGTAGATAATCCTGATACATACGAATCCGGCTCATATCGACTGTATTATATTCCCGCCCTGCTTCGGCACCCCCATAAAGGGCAAAATGTTTTACACAGGCCATGACAGAAGTCTCATCCCGCAGGGATTTACCCTGATATCCACGAACCATCGCCCCAGCAATTAAACTACCCAGATAAGGATCCTCTCCAGAACCTTCTGCAATTCGCCCCCATCTAGGATCCCGGGCAATATCAACCATGGGAGAGAAAACCCAGTTTACTCCTTCGGCACTGGCTTCAGAAGCTGAAATCCTGGCCGCATTTTCTATGAGTACCGTATCCCAGGAACAAGACATAGCCAGGGGAATGGGGAATGTCGTTTCATGACCATGAATCACATCAAGGCCAAAAATTAAAGGAATATGTAAACGGGATTGTTTAACGGCAATCTCTTGAATTTTACGAATTTCTTTTATATCCCAAACGCCAAAAAATCCTCCTATCTCGCCTTTCGCTATTTTGGCAAGCCCAAGGTCGTTAGATCCCAAACCGGTTTTAATACTTCCTGCGGTTAAAAGATTTAGCTGACCTATTTTTTCTTCCAAAGTCATTTTACTCATTAAATCGGCAATATACCGATCCATGGGGCTGTTTTGCGCCAGTAAGGAAAAACCTGAAAGAAGAAAAAGGGATAGAAAAAGAATACCCTTAAAAAAGGATGAAAATTTTGAGCAAAAATTTAGTTTCATGGTAAAATTGCTTGGTTAAGCAATTTTAATCATTTTCATTCTTAAATTTTCAATTTGGTTAAATCTATATAAATACCGCTCAATCACCATAATTCTTGCTTCCAAACTAAGAAAATGGGCATTTAAATGGGGAATGGAAAGGGATTTTGCTACTGGTTTGAAGGAACCTGAAGGAAAACTTTCCGGATTGATTTGTGAATGGACTAGGTACATCTTCGAGCGATTTATAATTTAAAGGTAGGAAAGGACTTGAAATTTACAAATGAAACTAATTTGTTTTAATCATATTCCTCTTTGAATTGCCTTATTTCCTCGATTAAATTCTATAATCAAAGAATTATTTTATTTACCAAAAAAATAAATATAATACCCATAATTAATAAACCCAAGGAATTCTTTAGAAAAAAACCTGAACCCATTCTACCCGTTGTATATTTATAAATCCCAAATTAGAATAACTTAGTAGTTATATAAACTTTTCTTTTATGACCGGACCAGAAGAAAGAATTTTCACCTTATTTCCTGAACCAGGCAATATTCCCGAATCTTTTCGAATGCATAAACCCCTGGACCAGAGATCCATTCTTATAAATGGGGAAATTCGTAGCTGGGAGGGCCCTGTAAATCCTGTAGTTTCTCCAATAGGCTTGAGAAGCAAAGACGGGGAGATTATACTCATCCCTATCGGGTCTTATCCCCTGGGTACAGAGAAGGAAGCGAAGGAGGCATTGGAAGCCGCATATCAAGCCTATAACCAGGGAAGAGGTGAATGGCCTACCATGACCGTTCAAGATAGGATTCATCATATAGAGAACTTTACCTATAAGATGATTGAGAAAAAAAAGGAAATTGTTCAATTAATTCTTTGGGAAATTGGAAAATCCTTCGAAGACTCCGAGAAGGAATTCGATAGAACCGTGGAATATATATATGCCACTATTGAAGCCCTTAAAAAGTCCGATAATAATTCCTCAAAATTTGAGATCGTGGATGGTATTGCCGGACAAATACGAAGGGCTCCTTTAGGGGTAGTTCTTTGCATGGGACCATTTAATTATCCATTGAACGAGACGTTTACCACCCTGATTCCGGCCCTTATAATGGGCAATACGGTTTTATTCAAACCCCCCAAACATGGGACCCTTCTTTTTGCTCCCCTCTTGGAGGCATTCCGCGATTCTTTTCCTAAAGGGGTAGTAAATACGATTTATGGTCGGGGTGGGAATGTCGTACCGGGTCTTATGTCGTCGGGAAAAGTGGATGTACTGGCTTTAATTGGATCGAGTAAGGTCGCCGATCAGCTAATTAAGCTCCATCCCAAAACCAATCGATTACGTTCTATTCTAAGTCTGGATGCCAAGAACCAGGCTATTGTTTTAAAGGATGCTGATTTGGATAATGCGGTAAAAGAATGTGTTTTGGGGGCCCTATCTTTTAATGGTCAGCGATGTACCGCCATTAAAATAATTTTTGTTCACCAGTCCATTGCCGAAGATTTCCTAAAAAAGCTAGCCATTGAAGTAAACAAACTCCCGCTAGGTATGCCTTGGGAAAAGGGCGTTAAAATTACCCCATTACCTGAACCAAATAAACCCAATTATATTAAAGAGGTAATAGAGCAGGCTATTCATTTTGGAGCCCGGGTGGTCAATGAAGGAGGAGGCCTGACGGTTTCCACCCTGGTACAGCCCGCCATTATCTACCCCGTAGATGAAAGAATGAAATTGTATAGGGAAGAACAATTTGGCCCTATTATCCCTGTCGTCCCTTTTGAATCGATAGAGGAACCCCTGGAATATTTAATTAATTCGGATCATGGCCAGCAAGTGAGTATATTTGGCAAGAATCATGGGGAAATTGCTCAATTAATAGATCCGGTGGTGAACCTGGTTTGTAGAGTAAACATTAATTCCCAATGCCAAAGAGGTCCTGATGTTTTTCCTTTTACCGGCAGAAAAGATTCTGCCGAAGGCACATTATCCGTAGCAGATGCCCTGCGATCTTTTTCCATAAGATCCATGGTAGCCGCAAAATTAACATCCATGAACAAGGAAATTCTCAATGAGATTATGCATGAGAATGAATCCAAATTTTTAAATACCCGTTTTATTTTTTAAAAGAGTGGTACCCAAGCGCAGTAAAGGATTACCGGTTTCCAAAATCAGGCCAGTCCCCTATTTAATTTTATTTAACCTTATATTCCTTATTTTGAGCGTCAGCCTAGTTACACCGGATCAAAAATCCACCGAAAAAAGAATTATTTTTCTATTTTCTCTTTCCAAAAATGAGCCCAGATTATTAACCCAGTTAAAGTTTCTAAGTCTGGACCCGGAAGGGCAATTGGAAAGAGATATTTTAGTGCAAGCGCCCATTATGGTAACCGATATAAGCAGAGACCCCGTTCAGAAACCGGAGCCATCTTTTGATAAATTTGAAATAAAATATCCGGTAATAAACATTCGCAACCCTTTTTGTGTTATTCTGGTAGGAAAAGATGGGAAGGAAAAACTAAGAAGTTATGAGCCTGTTCCGCTCAAAAAACTTTTTGCCCTGATCGATCTTATGCCTATGCGGATAGAAGAAATGAAAATGGGACACAATCCATGAATTTCCCGCATTCTATATAATTGCGTAATTTACCCTAGTTTAAAATAGATATATTATGAAAAAGATAACCCTAATCGGAATCGTATTTTGTATCTCCCTTTTCGCTTTTATGGGATTTACCAAGATTTCAAAAGCGCCTGAGAGAAGCATTTATGCCTTTAAAGCAAAGGCCCTGGATGGAACGATGATTAGCCTAAGCCAATTTAAGGGAAAGAAAATCCTTATTGTGAATACCGCATCAAAATGTGGATTTACCCCCCAGTATGCCAAACTTCAGGCCCTTCATCAAAAAATGGGCGATAAATTGGTGATTATTGGATTTCCTGCCAATAATTTTGGTTCTCAGGAACCCGGTACTAATTCAGAAATCTCCACATTTTGTCAAAAAAATTATGGGGTAACTTTCCAGATGATGGAAAAAGTATCCGTACTTCCTCCAGACCAATGCGCTATTTACCGATGGTTAACCCATAAGGATGATAATGGATGGTGTGATAAATATCCAACCTGGAATTTTTGTAAATACCTGGTTAATGAGGATGGTAAACTGGTAAATTTCTGGGAATCCAAGGTAGATCCCATGGGTCCTGAAATTGCAGAAGCCTTATTAAAATAAAGTATACTAATCGTAGATTCTTTTCGTAGATATTAGAGGAAGGTTTCCTAAAAGGAACCTTCCTCTTTTTATACCTAAATGCCATTGATTTTATCTCCTTCTGAAAAACCAGTTATAGCAGAACCCCATAATACCTGGTCAAGGTCCACCTTTATAAAAGGGATGTTGGGGCTTTTAGCACTTGGCTCTTTAGACTTAGAATCTTGCAAAAAAACCACTGAAACCGGGGGTTCCGGAACCACGGTCAATGGTTATACATTTGGATCGGGAGATATTGGCGTTCTGAATTATCTCTATATGATAGAACAAATTCAGGTGGCATTTTATTCTACCCTGAATGCGTCGGGCATACTCTCGCCGCTAATCTCGGGTGCAATGGGCCAAAAACCACCCTATTATTATTTACTTACCGATATTTACGATCATCAATTAGCCCATTGCACCTTTTTAAATCTCGCTTTGGGAACCAATGCCTTACCTAGCCTTAATCTGGATTTTAGCCGAATAGATTTCACCTCCTTAAGCGCTTGCCTACAAGCAGCCCATCAATTTCAAAACACCGAGGCACAAGCCTATACCGGTGTCTCTCAGTACTTTACCAGTACGGCATTTTTAACCATAGCAGCGCAAATAGGCGCGGTTGAATCCCGTCATTCCGCCTTTATTACAGGGCTTCTGAATAATTCCACGAATACCAATTTCAATGCTTATTTTGATTCCTCCCTGGTAGATCCCAATAATGGCTATGAAATAGGCTTTAGTCCAAGCCAGGTTTATGCATTCTATAAACCCTATTTAAAAACAGCATTGGATGCTTCTACCCTTCCTGGCTAATCATGGAAAACCAACCTTCTAATTTTCAAGTGCAAACAAATTCAAAGCCTGAAATTCGGTCAGGGGAAATTGCGCGGGATGAATTTCTTCTGTCCGGATTGGACCAGCTGAAGCAGGCTCTTTTGGTAATGGCTCCCCTATTAGGTCTATTATGGCCGGAAGAAACCAAGGCACAAAGTGTGCTTACTTATAATGAGGAGAATGTCCTTCAATTTCTATATCAAATGGCATTGATTCAGGTCAATTTCTATACCCCTTCCAATTCCCCTATCCTAAGCAATAGTCTTAATGAGTACGCGGCCTTTCAAAATATATTGGCCCAGGAAACCAGCCAGATGAACTTTTTAGGAAATACCATAACAGATTTAGGCTATAAAACCCTGGGGGGAAATTTATCGTTCAATTTTCAAGCCTCCTTTCCCAATTACAATACCAATTACGAGGTCTTCCTAATAGCAGCCCAGTTTATAGAAGATACCGTGAACCGAGCCTATTTGGGGCAAATCCAATACCTTGCCGGGAATAAAAGCCTGATTAATTTAATTTCCGGTCTAAATTCTATGCATTCTCGTCATTCGGCCTTTATTCGCCAGGTTAGGAGTTTGCCAATAGGGGGCGGTTATTCCCAAACCTCTATAAATAATGGTCAAAGTTTTCCCCTAAAACCCTGGGTAACCTGGAAGGATTTAACAGCCGAGGGAAATTCTCCTTCCACGAATTATACCAATCTTTTAAATGAAGCGGCAACGGCGTATTCCGGTGAAGACAATACCACTCAGGGACAGGTGCCTTTGACCAATGCGAACCCTATTATAAGCCCCGATATAGCATCCGAAAGTTTTGATCAGCCCTTATCGACCAGCGCTTCTTCAAATCTCCTAGACTCACTTTTAAGCTCCACCACCCCTATAACCTTTCAATAGAGAAGCAGGATAAAAATCTAATTTTTGGGTGGAATAGAATGAGATCTACGTAGGTTAATAGAATCCTGGGCAGAACCGGATGGAATATTTCCAAAACTTAGATCCTTGGTTTGGAGATAAACTTTGGAAACAGGTCCTTTGGTATGATAGGGATCGATAGCATAGACCTGGCTGGAGGGATTATCCAGGATTCCAATAATAATTTTATCTCCCGCTTTCATTTTCCTTTGAATCAAGAAAGGATTATAATCAAAAATTTCACTAACGGAAAGATTATACCGCTCAGAAACTGTAAATATGCTTTCTCCTGGGCTGGCAATTATATAGTTTTTCTTCTGAGCGGGAATCCCAATCTGGTCTTTATTCTCCGATTCTTTCGAATCTCTAAGGTTGGAATTTATACTATTAGAAATTAGGCTTCGTTCTTCCGTTAATTTTCTTGAATCCTGTCCCGATAAAGGTTTGGATGAAACTTGGTCAGAATGGATAGAAGGAGTTTTCCCAGAAACCAAGGCTTGATTTTGGTTGGAGGTAGAAATTTCTGAGGTAGGCGGGGAACTATTTGTTTTGGCCCCATTTCCATACGTTGCCGTTATAGTAGCCTGAGGCTTTTTATCTTGTATTACTGGTTTGGTAGGTAATGGACTGGTTTTATTTAAAGTTATCGGGGATTTTGGCTTGGGATCTGATGTTATAGATGGTATTATCCCTGATTTTTGAGCTAGAAAAGGGGACGAAGAACTTATCCTGGTCTGGATTAAGGGTGCATGGTATCGGATAAAAATAGAAGGAAGATTGGCTTTTTCCAGGCTGGAATTTTTGACTAGGACTGTCCCGGAAAGAATTGGATCCAATTCTGAAATTCTTTTTGATACCACAACAGGGGTAGAGGTCTGGTTCAGCGTATTCTTATTCTTAAGCTCATTTCCATTCCCTGCCGAACCACGATGGCTATAATACGTAGCTCCCATAAGGCTATCATACCTGCGGAAGGTAAATCCTTCAAAATCCTGCCCCGTTAATACTATACTGATAATGGGTGTACTAAAAGGAACCATATGGGGATCCATATTCGTAAACCAGGATTTTGGAATGCCACTGGTTCCTAGAATATAATTCATTGAATTTCCCCTGGTCCTTGCAATCAAACTTCCTCTATACCAACGGATGGACTCAATAACCTGACCTGAATTGATTATATCCTGGTAAAGCATCCCTACCCGGGTGTTTTCAGCCGTATGAAAATTTTGGGCATAAACCTCAATTCGTTTAATTATACAAAGGGAATCACCGGATCGGCAATCTGGTTCGACCGTAAATAGTACTTCTTTTAAATCGGAACTTAGAATTTCGTATTGGGAATAAATATTGGACCCATCATGAATAAATACTTTTCCAATTCGATTTTCCGGGTAATTCCAAAAAATCTCTTTTAAATAGCCCCCTAAAACCAATTTGCCTACCTGGTTCGATTTAATTAAATAGGGATCCCCCGCCTTTTGGATGGGTTGAATCCTTTCCATTGGAGAGGAAAGAAAGGAACTAAACAATATTACAAACCCAATGCAGAAGGATAAAAAGGAAATACCTTTAAAATTTTTTCCAAACATAGGAAAGTAGAGCAATAAGTAGGTTAGGATTAAGAGCCCTGCAAAATAAATGAAAAACCATGAAAAAACAATTTTATATTAGAAACTATTCTTTTTAATTAATTTTTATTCTCTTTCAGGAATTTATATTATCAAAATTTTAAAACAATCTTCCATTACCTATAAAATTTATTATTTAGGTTTCCTAAAAAACCAATAATTCATAGAGGGTAAATAATTCAATAACCGTATATTTGCACTCCGAAAAAAGCCCGGGTGGCGAAATTGGTAGACGCACCACTTTGAGGGGGTGGCGGGCAACCGTAGCGGTTCGAATCCGCTTCCGGGCACCAAGGTTTGAAAGATCCCTGAAATCCAAACTTTATTTGGAAAGGATTATTGTATAGAATTCGATGAAAGGATATAATCCTCACGATTCTCAAGTAATTAAAAACAAGCCCAGGTGGCGAAATTGGTAAACGTTGCGGTCTCAGAAGCCGTTGGACTTATCCTTGGGAGTTCGAGTCTCCCCCTGGGCACACCTTATTACATTTAAAACGCTATTAATCAATTACTTAAAGCGTTTTCTTTCAGTACCTACTGTAGGAAATACTGACAGATTTTTCAAAAACCTTCTCTTTTCTAAACTTTCCAGGCCATGAAAATTATTTATCGCAGGGATGAGGTTGAAAAAGAGATCCAAATTCCCAAGGTCAAATTACAACCTTCAAAACCATCCGTTTTGGTTGTGGATCAAAGGGCTCTCATGAAAAGTATTATCCAGAAAACCAATCTTAAGAATCAATACAAAAAGATATAACTATGGATCTCAAATACTATCATTTTCCAGTTGGATGCGAATACCTGGTATTAGTATTCAATCAATATTCCGGGTCCGGATCTTTTTCTCACAGAATTGAGATCTCAGAGTTTTGGGAATTCCTAAATCAAAAGGGGAAAACTACTTCAATGGATCCAGCGCTAACCAGTTTGTTTGGTCCACTTCATTTTATTTCCCTTGATATGCTTCATTGGATTCAATCCGCGTCATTAAAGGAACAAAATGACTTAGTTAAATGGTTTGTTATGGATCGTTTTATGAAGTCTATTTATCCTAATTGACCCTAAATTAGATTCCATTCTACATTTGTTATTCAATTATTAAAAACTATTGTTTTCTATTTGATCAAATCTTGAAAGTTTGTAATTTTTATGCAATCAAAATCTTAAGTATGGGCAATCCCGTAAGTTAAAATGAATTTATGTTTCCCTATGTCTGAAAATCCTAGTAAAAACAATCCTACTATCGCAAAAGCCAATGAGATTTTTGAAAGGGCTTCTGGAAATATATCGGAAATCAATTTATACCTAGATAAATATGAGAAAGAGCAAAACCCTAGCATTAAAGAACTGTTTCTGCACCACTTGATGAACTTAATCAGAATCCAGGAACTATTAATCCAATCCCATACTAGACTTACCTCTATAGAATCTAAGGTATTTAATCTCACAAACACTATACGAATATTAGAGGGAAGGTCTGAGCCTAACCCTAATGAAAAATAAAATCATTTAAATACTTCATGCTAGATATGTTTTACTAACTTATAGTAATAAACTCTTTACTCATTCTTATAGAACATGATAGATAAAAAACCTGAGGGGCTAGAAACCGCAAAACTCCATGGATATATTTGACATCTCAAAAAATTATGTCCAGCTACAAGAAAATATTGCCACATTAAAATTATCCTTGATGGATAGCCAATGGCAGTATGAGGAATTTATTCGGTCCCAAAATTTTGGGCTAACCGATACAGAACAGAAATCAAAACAAATGGAGGAAATTCAGTTTCTGGAAAAACTCTTAAAAACCAGACAGAATCAATTAGATGAGGTTAGGAACCAATTTATTGATCTGGCCACAGAAACCGGACTAGAGCCCATCAAAAAGCACGAAATTCAAACTAAGTACGGGGGATATATTCAAATTTGGTATGATACCTTTGGGAATATCTATCATACTGGTCCTTATTCAAAGGATGCTATTCGACCAGGTGTATAGTCCCGAATTAGCCAAGAGGACATTTTAAATTTAGATCATTCTACTTTTGGAATATACTAGGCCAATGCTAAAGTCACTGGCCATTTTAAATTTAAAACCCTTTTAAAAATGCTAATAGCTTTGGAATCCATTTCCCAATGGATTTTACTTTTTCCCAAAATGCATTTCTAGTGCCCCTACTGTATTCACTTGTAAAACTATTATGACTTATAAAATCAGATCCATCAGGTGTAATTTTAAGGTTCCCTCCTAACATGCCATTATTGTCAATAACTACTCGGTATTTAGTAAATTCTAAAAATCCAGATTCCACCAATTTTCCCACAAGACTTAGTATAGATTCTCTCTCAGCCTGAATTTTAAGGTTGCTATAAACCTCATCAAATTCTACCTGGCCCCCCTTTCTAAGGTTTAAATATCTTAGAATTTCATCCTTTAATTTAGAATTGTCTTTTTCGGTCATGTGCAAAAAATTTATCAGGCATAATGTTTGATACTAGCATTACAAGTATCAAAATAATTTCATAAGATTGCATTTTATTACAAGTTTGAATAAAACATATTCAAAAAAATTTCGTATAATTAGATATAAACTTATTTGTCATGGGCTCTTCATTCTTAAAGAAAGTATCGAATCTAGGCAATACCTTGAAAAACTCAACCTTAAGTATTAGAATCAAAAACGATATCAAAGGAAAAAATGAAAATTCTAATGATGAGGTTATTGATTTAAATCTAGTTAGAAGGACTACAGAAGAATTGATCGATTCTAGGTGTTCCGCCTATACCTACATTTTGTAAATGTTCGATAAACCTTACCAGGTTCATAATAGTGGATTTCAGGCTTCCCAAAACGAAAAATATTTAACCGGAACCCATAATTTCAGCTTTAAAACAGAACAATTTAAGTATCGTGTAAAAGTCGATCACTACGAAAATGATATTCTTATTATCAAGTATCATCGACGAATGGACCAGGGCTCTAACCGTTTTAATATTTTATCTGGAGAGTATAAGTGTAGTCGAATAATTGCTACTTGTATTGATATTCTGGTGAATTTATTTAAAAAGAAACCTTCGGCAAGTTTTGGTTTCTTAGGATCCCATACTGTAGTTGATGGTAAGCCTGAAGAGAAAAAGGAAAAAACTAAAAGATTTAGGGTCTATAAAATGGCTATTGAAAACAAAATTGGGGATAATATTTTCCTTCATAATATGGATGAAAGTAAAAGTGCCTATCTTATGATTAACAGAAAAAACCCTGATCCGGAAAGAATTTCTAATGAGGCTAAGAGAATGTTTATTGAATTATACCAACTTTTTGAATAAGTATTAATCCGGTTTAAGGGAATCCATGTAAATAACGTTCGGGTCCTCAGCTTCAGGAACGGTCCCAATTTCATAGGTACTTAAGCTTATTGGCCCTCCTTCCTTTCCTCATTAACCCTAACCCCTCGAAAAAATTCTTCCTTTATCTTCGTAATAGCCTCCTCGGTAAAGCATACATTTCCAGAATAACCTTTCAATTTTTCATCATAATGTTTTTTTAGGTCTCTATTACAAAAGTTCATAGATCTCAGTATTGTCAATATATCTATTTCTGGTTCCTCACTTCTTATTGGAGTTTCTTGAATTGGCTTTCCCGGTATTGATTTGGCTTCCTTCCAATATCTTTTAAAAGTGCTAATTGGCAAGGACCATTTAGGACCATTTAGGACCAAAACTTCGCTATAAGTTTTACCAGACTGGATCAGGTCCGAAATTTCATTTATGATAAGTCTCTTACTTTCCTGTTTCATAATAATTTTAATTGATAATCAATTAGTTGTTAGAAAATCTTGGATAATTTACATGTTTAGATAGGTTGATTACTCAACCGCCATTTAGTGCCATTTAGTGCCAAAGGTTTTTGCTATTAGACGTAACCTATTTTCACTTATTTGCGATAATTTGATTTGATCAATTTCGAAAGAGAATTTATAAAAATTGTCTTTAAACTCTCAAATCCGGTATTTTATACTAAAACCGCAAATCAATATCACTTCCATTTACACCGGTTTACTATCGATTGGAATAAATTTTAAAAGTTCAATTTAATCCGTAATGGGCCTGGACCCATTTATCATATTGCGGATAAGCCATACGAGTATAAACCACAGCAATGCAATACTTTACGTTTAAATCTTTTAAACCGGTTCCTATTTGGATATCTTCATTCATAATTAACTCTAAGACAAACTGAGGGCTCTCCATCAATTCACAGAAAAACAATCGAGGGGTAATGATGTCCTTCTTACCCACTTTTCTAATAGCCCAATAAATTTCATTCATACTGTAATATCCTCCTTTATCCAGTATAACTTTTCCATCTATTATTATCGAAGGTTTCATTTTAAAAACCCTTGGAAGATAATACACCTATGATCCATCGAAGGCTTTTCAAGTCGTACTTTATTCCTCTACTTTCTAAGTTTGACCGGCAATAACCTATCGTATTGGAAAGGAATAAGGGAAGATTCAATATAATGATGCAGGTTTTTGGCATCTTGATAGTTTTTGGAAGTTTCATAGTTTGAACCTTGATCTCCATCTCATCTAGTTCAGATAACAAACTCTTTATTTCATCAGGCTCTAATTGTTTAGGTATCATAATTCCTTTTTGATTTCCGATTCTAAAAATTGAGTATTCGCATTTTTCCAATACATACCCCCTAAAAATGAATCCAAATTTTCAAACCATGTATTTATATGGTTTATAGGAGATCGTTTAAAATTTGGCATTCTGCAAGGGTAAATTTTAAAAGTTATTCTTCTAGGTTGATATCTGTTTTTACTTTCTCCATAAAAAACTTAAATGCTCTTTTGGTATCGATACCAACCGACCAGGCGTTGAATCCAAACCGTTCATTTCCTGGGAAACTTTCAATGGCCGGGATAAAATTTCCTGCCATTATTCTTTCGTGGCTAATAATTATTTCGAATACCTCATGACCATGAAGGGTTCCTGTCTTATCCCGTTGCTCGTAAATGGCATATTTTCCCTTCCTTGCTAGTTGCTTATAGACAAATCCGTTTTTAGATATGACCTCATCCAGAGGCTTAAAATCAACGATTATAGAGGTGTTCATATAAAATTTAGTTTTTATTTATTAAAAAAAAGAGGTTTTTAGGTTTGGATTTTCTTTCGGGACTTGCGTTTCGCCTGGTAAAATATTTTTGAGAAGAGGCGCATTCGACCATTTTTCAAGCATATCGGGACGGAGAATAAATTCTGGCGTCAAGTACTTCAAGCCGTTTTCCTGGTGCCAAGGATCGGCCTTTACCCGTAAAATGGCTCGTCGGATATCGGCGGAGGTGTACCCGTCCTTAAGCCTGGCATGAAGAGATTTTCGAAGTTTGTCGTTTAGCCGGTACCGGGCCGGGGCCTCCTTCGATCCTTTCGTTTCGTTAAAAAGTTTAATAAAAAAAATTTCCTTTTCCGCTTTGCTCGGAGGAGGTGAAACCTCATCCGCTTCAATACTATT
>Ga0075019_10000288_pt1 | contig 28907 bp, 31 predicted proteins | sample ColStrG_CSR_2013_FD_71473 | JGI IMG/M metagenome (GOLD analysis project Ga0075019, IMG submission 71473) | Freshwater sediment microbial communities in response to fracking from Pennsylvania, USA - Cold Stream Run_MetaG_CSR_2013 | ecosystem: Environmental > Aquatic > Freshwater > Creek >...
GTCTCGCAGGTGCTCGGCCTCGGTGGAAGTGGCGGTGACCGCCACGACGAAACCGGAGTCGAGCACGTGGGCCGCCACCATCAGCGGCGTGGCGAAGCCACTGGGGCTGAAGCCCCCGGCCGCCTGATTGTCTCGAAGCTTCGGACTGATCAGCTCGAGGACGCGCCGCAGACCGATCGAATCAGCCACGGGTGCCGTTCACCCGCTGTTGCGCCTCGTCGAAGTCGTAGTCGAGGAGCGTCTCGATGGCGTCGGCCGCCGCCTCGACATCGCGGGCCAACTCCAGTTTCCGCGACCCGGTCGGACGGCGCAGGACGTAGTCGGCACCCTGCTCCTTCGTGGGCGGTTTGCCGATGCCAATCCTCAGTCGAGCGAAATCCTGGGTCGCCAGGGCGGAGGCGATCGAGCGCAGGCCGTTGTGTCCGGCCAGCCCCCCTCCGAACTTCAACTGCAGCCGCCCGGGTTCGAGGTCGAGTTCATCGTGCGCGATCACGAGATGGTGCAAGTCCTGGAGCGAAGTGCGTCGCAGCAGTGGGGTCATCGCCGCGCCCGACTCGTTCATGAACGTCGTAGGAACCGCAAGCGTCACTTGTCCCCGAGGGCTCGTCAGAGTAGCGCTCACAGCGCGTTGTCGATTCTCGAGGGTCAGGCGCGCGCCACGACGGGCGCAGACGAGTCTCACCGCGTCGCCACCGACGTTGTGACGCGATCCTTCGTAGTCGGGACCGGGGTTCGCGAGACCGACGACCACCAGGATGCTCGCACTCCCGCGCCGGTCGGAGTCGCGTGAGCGCCGAAGCGCCACGACGAACTAGGCGCCGGCTTCGGGCGCGCCCACCGTCTTGGCGGCACGACCCTGACGGCTGGCCACCACCGTCGCGTTCGCGTCACCGGCGGGCTCGACACCGGCGGGCAGCTCGAGGTCCAGGACCCGGATCGCCCCGCCGACCTTCAGATCCGAGATATCCACGTCGATGTGGGTCGGAATCTGGTCGGGACGGGTGCGGATCTCCAGGTTGAACATCTGCTGGTCGACTTCCCAGTCCGCGTGACGAACCTCTACGGCGTCACCGATCATGTGAAGCGGGACCTCGGCCACGACGGGCTGGTTCGGGTCGACGACCTGGAAGTCGATGTGAGCGACGGTTCCGCGAACGGGGTGACGCTGGATCTCTCTGGCCATGACGATGTACTTCTGACCGTCGGCGACGAGGTCGATCAACGAGTTGAGCCCCTGTTCGCCCGCGACCGCGGTGCGAAAGGACTTGGCGTCGACCGAGATCGGCAGCGGTGACACGCCCTGGCCGTAGACGACGGCGGGAATCGAGCCGGCCAGGCGAAGGCGACGCGAAGCCCTGGAACCCTGGTCGCGACTGGTGGTCGCGTTCAACGTGGCGTGTGACATGAATGCTCCTCTAACGGATGGCTGGCGGCCCGGCATCGGGCAGCACAGGAGGAATAGTCTAGCCTGCCGGCCGTTGCGGGCCCCTCGGACTAGAGCAGGTTCTCGCCGCCGAAGATGTCCGAGACGGAAGAGTCCTCGAAAATGGCGGAAATCGCGTTGGCGACGATGGTCGCCACCGAAAGGACCTCGAGTTTCTCGAATCGCCGCTCGGGTCCGAGCGGCAACGTGTCGGTGACGATGACCCGACTCACCGGCGCGTTGAACAGGCGCTCGACCGCCGGCGGTGAGAACACGGCGTGGGTGGCCATGACCCATATCTCCTCGGCCCCATGGGACTTCAGCAGATCGCAGGCCGCGACGATGGTGCCGGCGGTGTCGATCATGTCGTCGATGAGCACGCAGTGTCGTCCGGTGACGTCACCGACGATGTGTCGGGCCTCGGCGATGTTCGCCGTGCCACGGGGCCTCGTCTTGTGGACCAACGCCAAATCGCAGCCGAGGTGCTGGGCGTAGCGCTCGGCCACCTTCACCCTTCCCGCGTCGGGCGCGACAACGACCATCTGGTGGACGTCGGCGTTGGCCTTGAGGTACCCCTCGAGTACGGGTGCGGCCACCAGGTGGTCGACCGGGATGTCGAAGAAGCCCTGGATCTGACCGGAGTGGAAGTCGACCGACAACACCCGGTTGGCCCCGGCGGTCTGGAGCATGTCGGCCACCAATTTGGCCGTAATCGGTTCACGTCCCGCCGACTTGCGGTCCTGACGCGCGTAACCGTAGTTCGGGATCACCGCGGTGATGCTCTTGGCCGACGCGCGCTTCGCGGCGTCGATCATGATGAGCTGCTCCATCACGGCGTCGTTCACGGGCGAGGAGTGCGTTTGGACGATGAAGACGTGCGCTCCACGGATCGACTCGTCGAATCGGCAGTGAATCTCCCCGTTGGCGAACTCCCGGACGTTGGCCTCGGTGAGTTCAACCCCCAACTTCGAAGCGATGTCCTGGGCCAGCGCGGGGTGGCAGCGCCCCGTCACGATGACGAGGCGACGTTTTGCGAGGGACTCCACGGCGCCAGCGTACAGGCTGGGCCGGCAATCGTCAGTGGGTCCGGTAGTGGAACGGGGTGACGAGCTCGCCGGGGTCGATTTCGGTCCCGGGACCGAGTACCACGAAGGAGGTCACCTTGGACTCTGCGCCGATGATCGCATCGGACGCCTCCACCATGGCGACCTGAGCGTTTTCGCCCACGAAGACGTCGCTCAGGTTCGCGTTCGGTCCGATCTGGGCGCCGCGTTCAACGACGCAGCGCCCTCGCAGCACGGTACCGGGCAGCAGCGAAACCTCGGGGGCGAGTTCCACGTCGGCGTCGATGTAGGTGTTCTCGGGATTCCAGATCGTCACACCTCGCAACATCCATCTCTCGTTGATCCGACGTCGAAGCACCTCTTCGGCCCGGGCCAGTTGGAGCCGGTCGTTGACGCCCGTCGCCTCGGCGGGGTCGTCGAGCAACATGGACTGAGTGACGTGGCCCGCTCCGTGCAGGACTGCGACCAGGTCGGTCAAGTAGTACTCGTTCTGGGAGTTCTGGCGGTCGACTCGGCGCAGGGCCGGTCCGAGGAGGCTTTCGCGGACCACCATGATCGAGGTGTTGATCTCACGGATCTCACGTTCCTCGGCGGTGGCGTCTCGCTCCTCGACGATCCTGGCCACTCCCCCGCCCCTGGCGTGGACGATCCGCCCGTAACCGGTGGGGTCGTCGACGACCGCGCTCAGCACGGTCATCGCCGCCTGACTCTGGCGATGGTGCTCCAGCAGCTTCGCGACCGTACCCGGTCTCAGCAGCGGCGTGTCACCCGGCATGATCAAGACGTCGCCATCGGTGGCCCCGAGCTCGTCGTCGACTGTCGGCATCGCCACCGACACCGCATGCCCGGTTCCGAGCTGCTCAGCCTGCTCGACGAAGGTCAGATGGACGTCGGCGCGAGCCCGCTCGGTCAAGGATTTCTCCACCCACGTCGCGCCGTGACCTACGACGACGATGGTCGCGCGAACGTCCTCCTGTGCCGCAGCGTCGAGGACATACATGACCATCGGCCGACCGCAGAGATGATGGAGGGGCTTGGGCCGCGACGAGCGCATCCTCGTGCCCTCGCCCGCGGCCAGAATCACGACACAGGTAGGACGATTCACACCACCATCTCTAGCATCCATCTTCTACGATGCCAAGCGTGACCGACTTCACCTACAACGAATTCGAGATGTTCCACGAGAACCTCAGCGAATGGAATATCGAAGCGCCGATACCCGTGGTGCGGCGATTCTTCGTGAGCGTGGACGGAATCCGCCAGATCAGCGGCCTCGCCTGGGGCACCGAGGATCCAGAGCTCGTACTGATCCACGGCGGCGCCCAGAACGCCCACACCTACGACACCGTCGCCCTCGCCCTGCAGCGTCCCCTCGTCGCGCTCGACCTGCCGAGCCACGGCCACTCCGATGCGTCGCCCTACCCGCATTCGGCGATCGCGAGCCACGCCGCCGACGTCGCCCGAGCCCTGGAGCAGCTCATCGGCGAGCCACGTCCTTTGGTGGGCATGTCACTCGGCGGGCTGGTCTCGCTGCTCGTGGCTCACGACCGACCCGATCTCGTGAGGTCCCTCGTGCTCATCGACATCACCCCGGGGGTCAACTCCGACAAGGCCCGCCACATCACCGACTTCGTCAACGGACCGAGGACCTTCGAGAATTTCGATGCGCTACTGGCCCGCACGGTAGAGCACAACCCCACCCGCTCCGTGTCATCCCTGCGACGCGGCATCCTCCACAACGCCCTGCGCCAGGGTGACGGCAGTTGGGTGTGGCGCCATCAACGCCATCCGTCGTCCGATCTCGAGGCCCCCGACGCCGGAGACCTCTGGGCGAAACTCTCCGAGCTGACCATGCCCGTGACCCTGATCCGAGCGATGGGGGCGGGGTCGGTGGTGGACGACGAAGACGAAGCAGAGTTCCTTCGCCGGCTACCAGGTTCCAACGTGATCCACGTCAGAGATTCCGGTCATTCGATTCAGGGGGACCAGCCGCTCGTGCTGGCGGCTCTGTTGAACCGCTTCTGCTTCCCCGGCTAGTGGCTGGCGGGGGAGGGCTCGAACCTCCAACCTACGGATTCAAAGTCCGTCGTTCTGCCGATTGAACTACCCGCCACTACGTTTGAAGCACCAATCTTCAAAGATTCTTAGCGAATAACTGGAGATGGTTAACACCAACCAGCAACACTAGAGGCTGGAGACCCAATTCTAAGAAAGCCGGCCAGTGACCACCGTCCCAACCCAGAACTCCTACATCGCCATTGTCGATGACGACGCCGCCATCCGCACCGCCCTCGGCCGCGCCCTGCGGATGGAGAACTACGACGTCGAGATGTTCGAGGACGGTGCCTCGGCGCTCAAGGCGGTCCAGTTGCGCGCGCCCGACGCCATCGTGCTCGACCTGCAGCTGCCCGACATCGACGGTCTCGAGATCTGCCGTCGCATCCGCCGATCGGGTGACTCCACACCGATCCTGATGTTGACCGCTCGCGACGCGGTGAACGATCGGGTCGCCGGACTGGACGTGGGCGCCGACGACTACCTGGTCAAGCCCTTCGACCTCGCTGAGCTACTCGCCCGCCTTCGGGCCCTGCTTCGTCGCCACAACGTCGGTGACGGCGACAACTCGGTGCTCCGATTCGAGGACCTGACCCTCAATCCCCAGACCCGCGAAGTCCAGCGGGGCAATCGGTCGGTCGAACTCACCAAGATTGAATTCGACCTCCTGGAGCTGTTCCTCCAGCACCCCCGTCAGGTCCTCACCCGTGATCAGATTCTCGATCTGGTCTGGGGCTACAACTTCGACTCCGGTACCAACTCCTTGGCGGTGTACATCGGTTATCTGCGTCGCAAACTGGAGATGGAGGGCGAGAACCGCTTGATCCAGACAGTGCGCGGGGTGGGATACGCACTTCGCCCGTCGTGACGTTTCGATCCCGCGTCATCTCCGCCACCCTGGCCGCGGCGGCCATCGCCGTGGTACTCGCCTGCCTCGCCTCCTTCGTCACCACCCGTAACTCATTGCTGCACTCGGTCGACGAGTCCCTGACCGCCCAGGCGGCCCAGGCGTTGCCCTTGAGCGGGGGCGGGAACTCGAACGGTGACGACTTCCGAATCGGCGCCTACGTGCTTCTGGTGTTGCCCAATGGCCAGACGGTTCCCGCCTCCAGCGTGCCGATCGACTCGACGATCCTGGCCGTCGCCAAGGGCAAGGAGGAACGAGTCCTGCGCAGTGTGAACGTGCACGGACATTTCTATCGCGAGCTCATCGTCGGGTTGCCGGTCGGATCCGTCGTGGCCGGCGCGACGGGAACCTACGTGACCAAGACGACGACCGCCGAGGTCTTCATCATCGACATCACCGGACAGATCTTCGAGTTGCGCAACCTCGTGCGCACGCTGCTACTGGTCGCCGCGAGCGGACTGCTGCTCGCCCTGACCCTTAGTTTCTTCATCGCCCGCGCGGCGCTGCGCCCCCTGGAAGAAGTGACCAACGAAATCGAGACCGTGGCCGAGACCAACGACATGGGCTATCGACTCGACGAGGGTGACGACGACGAGTTGGGCCGCCTGAGACGAGTCTTCAACCAACTCCTCTCCACCGTCGAGAACAGTCAGATCCTCCAGCGCCAGCTCGTCCTCGACGCCAGTCACGAGCTGCGCACCCCACTCACGTCGTTGCGCACCAATGCCCAAGTGCTCTCTCGGGCCAGCCAACTCAGCCCCGAGGACCTTGGACAGTTGACCGGCGACATGGTCACCCAGGTCGACGAACTCGCCGCGTTGGTGACCGACCTCGGTGAACTGGCGAGAGGTGAGCGAAGCGAGGGCGCGATCGAGACTCTCCGTCTCGACGAATGCGTCGACGAATGCCTCGACACCGCGAGGACCTACGCGAGGATCAAGGACATCACCATCGACTCGGACGTCGCTCCCTCAACCGTGCTGGGCCGGCGAGATCGTCTGATCCGGGCCGTTTCGAATCTGCTCACGAACGCCGTCAAGTTCACCCCGCAGGGCGGAAAGATCATGGTGCGCTCGAACGGCGGCATGATCTCGGTCGGCGACAGTGGTCCGGGAATCAGCGACGAGGATCGTGCCCACGTCTTCGACCGATTCTGGAGATCGCCTTCGGCCCGTGCGCTACCGGGCTCAGGCCTCGGCCTGTCGATCGTCGCCCAGGTCGTTGACGAGCTGGACGGAACGGTCTCCGTGGGTCGCGATTCCTCCCTCGGTGGTGCCCTGTTCACCATCACCTTGCCGATCGCCACCGAACAGTGATCGGGTAGGGCGCAAAGTCACTTTCTAGGCCATTTCTTACGGTCACGGTGTCTCGGTCTTAACTCCGGCTGCGAGAATTGAAACCTACAAGGAACCGATAATGACACCAACACGACGCACCCCACAGCAACGAGACCGGCGGTTCGCCCGGGTCCGACGCCTCACCCAGGGAGTCCTCCTGTCCTCGGGTGTCGTCTCGGCGGTACTGGTGGGTTACGTCGCGAGTGCCGCCAAGCCGGTGGCGAAGGTCCAAGTGACGGTGCCCAGCACGACGGCACCGGCCACCACGGCGACGACGACCGGCTCGGGTTCGTACACGACGCCCACGACCGCTCCGGTAACCACGACGACGGTCTGCACCACCACGCCGTCGGGTACCGTGACCTGCTACTAGGTCCTTCATGAACTTCGAGATCTGGGGTCTGACGGGTTCCCTACACACGGAGCACGAGCACCAACTGGCTTTCGCCGAGGAACGCCTATGGCTTCGCATCAACGCTTTCGACGCGGCCTGCAACCGTTTCCGAACGGACTCGGAGATCTCACGGCTGAACGCGCAAGGCGGCGGGGTCGTGGCGGTCAGCGAGACCCTCGAAGCCGCGCTCGAAGCCGCGCTCATGGCGGGCCATGCGACCGGCGGACTCTGCGACCCGACGGTCCTGCCGGCGCTGCTGGCGCTGGGCTACGACCGCGACTACGACGAGTTGCGAGACCACGACGTCCACGCCTCGGCGCCCGTCCTGCCCCTCGGCCTGTCGGCCATCCAGCTCGACCCCGTGCGCCACACCGTGGAACTCGATCCCCTGTGCCAACTCGACCTCGGATCGAGCGCCAAGGCGCTGATCGCTGACCTGGTCGCCGACGACATCGCACCCACCGGTGGCGTGGTCGTCGAATTCGGCGGCGACGTCGCAGTGCGCGGCCGCGGGCCGCAGGGACTCTGGGTCATCGGGGTTAGCGACTCCCTGGTCGTCACCGGCCACGAGCCGCGTATCGGTCTCGCCCACGGAGGTGTCGCCACGTCGTCGGTCGCGACGCGCACGTGGCGGGTCGACGGTGAACTCGCCAACCACATCATCGATCCCCGGACCGGCACCTTCGCCCGAAGCGTGTACGCGACGGTTTCCGTGACGGCCGCCAGCTGTGTGCTCGCCAATGCGTTCGCCACGGCCTCCCTGCTGTGGGGCGAAGAAGCCGGCTACCACATCGCCCAAGCGGGTTGGGCGGGCCGACTCGTTCGACACGACGGTACGGTTGAGTACGTGGGTGGTTGGCCCCAGGAAGAGGAGGATCCCCGATGATCGCCGCGTTCACGTCGCCTTACTTCTGGTACACGACGCGGGCCACCGGCATGGTGACCCTGATCCTCTTCACGCTGGTCGTCTCACTCGGCACCCTGGTCGCCAACCGAATCGGTGGCACCATCGTCGGCCGTTTCGAGGTCAACGAACTCCATCGATCGATCTCGATCATCGCGGTGGTATTCCTCGTGATCCACATCACCACCACCGTCGTGGACAGTTACGTGCCGACCGGCTGGATATCAGCGTTCATCCCGATGACCTCGGCCTATCGCCGAATCCCGATCGGCATCGGAGCCGTCGCCTTCGACCTGATACTCGCCGTGTGGATCTCGAGTCTGCTGAAGGTCCGAATCGCCAATCAGACGTGGCGGTTCATCCACTGGTTCAGCTGGCTCGCCTTCGCTACCGCCATCGTGCACGCCTACACCTCGGGCACCGACGCGAAGAAGGGCTTCGGGTTGATCGTGGTGGTCATCTGCGCCGGCATCGTCGCCGGAGCCGGTGTATGGCGTTTCCTCGGACGTCCCAGCCGCGCGGCCGGCCGCACCGCACTCACCCCGCTCGCTTCGTCGAGGGAGGCCTTGTCGTCGCCGCGAACCGAAATCAGGTCCCAGGAGGTCCAGACCGCCCAACCTCCACGCGTCGGTGCACCGGGTTCGCCCCAGTCCTCGTCGTTCAACCGGGGCCCGCAGCGACCCTCCAAACAGCGGGGTCGAGAGTGATCCCGTCAGATTCGCTGCCGCGTCTGCTGCACGGTGCCACCGGTCGGCCCCTGACCCTCGCCCAGCACGAGGAGACCTTCGCGGTCAGCGCGCGACGAGACCGGCCGATGTTCGACGACTTGGAGGCCTCGGGCCTGACTGGTCGCGGCGGGGCGGCGTTCCCGACCGCCCGCAAAGTGAAGCTGATCCACGACCAGCGGGGCCACAACAAGTTCGTGGTCGTCAACGCCATGGAAGGTGAGCCAGCGTCGCACAAGGACCAGACGCTGCTCGGGACCAACCCCCATCTCGTTCTCGACGGGGCCGAGTACCTCGCCTCGATGGTCGGGGCCAACCACATCGCCGTAGCCGTGGCGCGCGACAATCCGATCGCAGTGAACCACTTGGAGCGCGCCATCCACGAGCGGACCCGGCGCAGTCTTCGCGGCCCGAAGATCGAACTACACACGCCACCGTGGCGCTACGTCGCGGGTGAGGAATCGGCCCTCGTCAACTGGCTCGACGACAAAGAATCGCTTCCCCAGTACCGGCCGCGTCGACCGACGATCCTGCGCATCGGACACGCTCCGGTGCTGGTTGACAACGCCGAGACCTGCGCCAACGTGGGCCTCATCGGTCGCTTCGGCGCCGAATGGTGGCGGGGACTTGGCACGACCGAGAGCCCCGGCACCGTGCTGGTTTCTATCACCGGAGCCGTCAACCGGCCGACCGTCCTCGAAGCATCGCTCGGCAGCACCATCCGGTCGATCCTCGCCGCCGGCGGGGCAGATCCCAACCCCCTCGCACTGCTGATGGGGGGCTACGGCGGGGCATGGATCAGCGGCGACCAACTGGACATCGCCTATACGAACCAGTCCCTGCAGGCCGTCGGGTCGACGGTCGGAGCGGGCATCATCATCGTGCTGCCGCGCAGTGGTTGCGGCCTCGTCGAGACCCAGCGCATCGCTCGATGGATGGCCAACGAGAGTGCGCGCCAGTGCGGACCGTGCGCCTTCGGTCTGCCAGCCCTGGCCGAGGACCTCTCTCAGCTGACCCACAACTCGCGAGAACCGCGCGAGGCCTTCAAACGCATCGTGGAACGTTGCGGGGTGATCGAGAATCGCGGAGCCTGTCGCCACCCTGACGGCGTCATCCGACTCATCCGCTCGGCGATGACCGTGTTCGCCGATGACATCGCGGACCACATGCGAGGCGCTCCCTGTGCCGGCTCACGGTCTCCCGCGCACTTCGCCACGGTGCCGGCCCTCGAACGCGAGGAAGAACTCATATGGGAATGAGACGTCGAGTCGGCGGTTTCGTCCTGCGGGTCAATCCGATCCTCTGTGACGGCTTCGGGCACTGTCATGAATTGGCCCCCGAACTGGTGAACGTGGACGAATGGGGCTACCCGATCATCGAGGTCGCGCCCACTCCGTTGGCGGACTTCACCGTCCTCGAGTCGGCTCGCTACGCCGTTCGGGGCTGTCCGCGACAGGCCCTGCGAATCGAACGGATCACCGAAGCGACCTAGCGTCGATCAGTTCGAGCCGGTTACCGACCGGGTCGAAGACGTGACACCTGAGTGTGCCCAGAATCTCGTCGCTCTCGCGAACCTCGACTCCCGCGTCGCGCAACCGCTCCAGCAAGTCTGCGTAGGCGTCGACCACCAGGGCCGGGTGGGCCTTTCGGGCCGGACGAAAGTCGGCCTCCACCCCCAGATGCAGCACCGCAGCGGCCCGACGGTACCAGCGACCACCGCGCGCGGCCAGCAGCGGCGGTTTGGTCTCCGCGGTGAATCCGAGCAATCCGATGTAGAAGGAGTCACAGACCTCCTCCGAACCCGGAGGTATCGCCAATTGCACGTGATCGAGTCGCCAGTCCATCGTCATTTCCCCCCGAAAAGAGTGATACGCGAAAACCTAGTAAGGTTCTACGAGCCATGGGATCGTTAATCAAGAAGCGCCGTAAGCGCATGCGCAAGAAGAAGCACAAGAAGATGCTGAAGCGGACACGCTTCCAGCGTCGCGCCGCCGGTAAATAACGTCCGTCCGCTCTATCGCGGCGATGTATTGGTCTGGTGAATTCGAATAGTGCCGTCGGGACCCTGCACGTCCCAGGTGTCCCGGTCACCGCGCAGATGACCTTCGAGGAACACGGTCGATCCCGAACCGGCCAATTCTGCCCCGGATCCGAACTCGGATCGAATCCAGCCAAGGGCTCGTGCCAATCTCGGTTCGACCATTCCGGCCGCTGCCTCGAGGTGGTTGCGTCCGCTGGGCCGCTCGCCCCGCCCCCAGAGCTCGTCGAAGGCCCGGTAGCAATCTCCGGTGCTGACTGAGAATCCGGGCAGGAACAGGGTCAGTTCACGGTGCTCGTCGGGCAGGGGCGTCAGCCGCTCCCCGACGCCCTCGACGAGGGCTCGACCGCCGAGTTGGCAGAACGGAACGTCGCCACCGAGGCTCAACGCCCTCTCAACGCTGACGCCCCCGGCCCAGCGCAGGATCGCCGCGGCGTCGGCGCTACCTCCGCCGAGGCCGCCCCCGACCGGGATCCTCTTCACCACTCGCACTCCAGCTCGCCGGTGGACCAGATCCAACGCCCGGGTCACCAGATTGGTCTCATCGACGGCGATTTGGGGACTCGGCGGTTCGAACACCAGATAGTCGGCCGATTCGTCGATCTCGACCTGGTCGGCGAACTCCAGGGTCACCATCTCGCTCCTCAGTTCGTGGAAACCGTCCTCGCGCCGACCGGTGATCTCGAGGAACCAGGTCAACTTGGCGGGAGCGACGACTACGGTCATCGGGCCCGCGCCAGTCGAGCGAACTCCTCGATGGTGAGTTCTTCGGGCCGTCGGGTCTCGGCCACGCCGGCCCGGTCGAAGACGCCCTCGGTGACCCATTCGGCGAGCGAGCGGCGCAACATCTTGCGTCGATGAGCGAACGACGTGCGGATGACCTCGAACAGCGCGGCTTCGCTGACCTCGGCGGGGTCGACGCGCACCTTCTCCCGACGCACTACCGATACCAGCGCGGAGTCGACGTTCGGCCGGGGCAGGAAGACGTTCGGACCGACCTTGCCAACGACCTTCGCGTCGGCGAAGTACTGGAGACGAAGCGAGGCCGCCCCGTAGGCGTCGTCACCGGCTTGGGCGGCGAACCTCTCGCCGACCTCCTTCTGGACCATGACGAGCATCCGGCGAATGAGCGGCTGGGTCTCGAGCAGGTGCAGGACCAGCGGCGTCGCCACGTTGTAGGGCAGGTTCGCCACGACCACGGCCTCTCGGCCCTCGAGGATCTCTTCGTAGTCGGCGATGAGGGCGTCGGCGTGGAAGACGCGTACCCCGTGCGGCTCGACGACCGACGAGAGGGGTCCGAGCAGATACCGGTCCACTTCCATGGCCTTGACCTCGGCGCCCGTCTCGACCAGGGCCAACGTCAACGATCCCAGCCCAGCGCCGATCTCGAGCACCTGGTCACCTTCGCCGACCCCGGCCAGGCGCGCTATCCGGCGCACCGTGTTCGCGTCGACGACGAAGTTCTGCCCGAGAGCCCTCGACGGGCGCAGTCCGTGCGCCTCCATCAAGGCCACCAGTTCGCTACGGCTGTGAGTCACCAGGAGACCCGGACCAGGATCACTCCTTGCGCCAACGGGGCCAACTGACTGAACTCGGTCTCCGACAGGTCGACCACCCGGTTCCCGTGGCTAGCCTCGCGATCGGTGACGATGCAGTGGATTGTCTTGCCGGTGGCGAGGTCGCGAATGGTCAGATGGGTGCCCATCGGTAGGAACCACGTCGCACAGTGCCCAGGGATGTAGCTGTACCAAGTGGCGATACCGACGCGATAGCGCACCGGCTTCTTCTTCAACGTCGTCGTCGTCACCGCCATAGTGGTCGTGGTGGTCGGGGGAACGGTCGTGGTGGACGAGGTCGAGGTCGTCGTCTCACCGGGGTAGGTCGTCGTCGTGGTCGGCGGGATGGTGGACGTTGTGGTCGAGGTGGTGGTCACCGCAGGCTTTGGCTTGGGCTTCGGTTTGGGCTTGGATTTCACGGCGGCGACGGGTTTCGCCTTCACGACCGGTCGGTGGGTGCTCACGCTGACCAGGACTTCCGAGTGCCACTTGACGACCGTTCCGGCCGGTGGTGACTGGTGGAGGGCCACCACCCAGGTGCTGTTCGTGCTTCCCGGTCCCACGGTTCGAAAGTACAGTGACGCCCGCTTCATAGCGGCGTAGACCTGGGCCCGCGAGAGTCCGACGAGCCGTGGGACCTTTCGCGGACCGGTCGGCGACTGCAACGTTGTGGTGACCACGACCTGGGAGTGCCAGGCGACAACGGCGCCCGGAGCCGGGGACTGGGCGACGACCGCCACCCACGTGCCGGTTGAACTGCCGGGTCCCCTGGTCGCGAAGTACAGGCCGTCCGCCTTCATGACGGCGAAGACGCGCGCCTTGGTCAAGCCGATCAAACGTGGGACGTGAACCGGGGCGTGAACCGTCGAGGCGTCCGCACCCTGCGGCGACGCGAACACCGGTGACGCGACCAGAGCGGCCGCCACGGTAAGAAGTAGCAACGGGCGCTGGCTCGCCCGTTGGATTGATGCCCTCAGATCTCCGCCCTCCATCAGGCCCACGGGTTTTCAACAGCCTTCCCGAGCATCAACGCTAGGCAAGGCAGTGCCCAATGGCAACTCGCCCATTAAAACAATTAACAAATCCTGATCAGGAATGTTTTATCGGATGGGCAAACGAAACAGCCGCGCGGTGTTGGCGGAGGTCGCCTCGCGCACCGCCGTGAAGGTTTCGCCTCGCAGTTCGGCGACGAACTCGCCGACCACGGAGACGTAGGCCGGCTCGTTCTTCTTGCCGCGGTACGGTACGGGCGCGAGGAACGGACTGTCGGTTTCGACGTGGAGTCGCTCGAGTGGGACCAGACGAACGGCTTCACGCAGCAGGCCCGCGTTCTTGAACGTCACGACGCCCGAGACCGAGATGTCACAACCGAGTTCGAGGCATCCCCGGGCGTCATCGGGCGTTCCGGTGAAACAATGGACCACCGTGCGTTCGGGAACGCCCTCGCTGCGCAAGATGTCAAAGAGGTCGTCGAAGGCGTCGCGAGCGTGGATCACCAGGGCGAGATCGAGTTCGTGGGCCAGCTGGATCTGCGTGGCGAAGGCGGCGCGCTGGGCGTCGCGGGGAGAGTGTTCGTAGAAGTAGTCGAGCCCACACTCGCCGATTGCCACGAGTTTGGGGTGGCCGATGCGGGCCAGGTCGACGATCGGCTGAATGGGTTCGAGGGCCGAATGGGGATGCAACCCGATCGTGGCGTAGATCTCGACCGGCCCGCCGAGCTGCGTGATGGCCAACGCCTCGTTCGAGGTGTTGATTTCGGTGCCGATGACCACGACCCGATCGACGCCGGCTTCGTACGCCCTGGTCAGGGTCTCCAGGGCGTCACCGACCACCTCGGCTTCTCCCGACAGGAAACGGTCCTGGAGGTGGCAGTGGGCATCGGTCCAGTGGCTCACTGGTCGCTCCTTATTCGTGGGAAGAGCGGACTGCCCTTCAGAATCGACGACGCGCCCGGATAGAGTCCCCAGCGCCCGCTCTGATCGAAGGTGAGCTCGTCGGGAGCTCCGTCGAGGCCGATTCTTCGCCAGATCTCGCGGCAAACTCCCGGCATGGCCGGCGAGGCGAGGACCGCGACGAGGCGGATCGCCTCGAGGGCGTCGCCCAACACGTCGTCGAGAGCCTCGCCGGCTTCCATCTTCCACGGCGCGTGTTGTTCGAGGTAGGCGTTGGTCGCACCGATGAGACCCCACGTCGCCTCGAGGGCGCTTTGGGGACTGAAGCGATCCCACGCCTCGGCGGCGTTGACGAGTGCCTCTTCAGCGGGTTTACGAAGTTCCGAGTCGAGTCGAGGCTTCGGTCCCACTCCGGCACACTTCGTGGCGACGATCGTGGTCACCCTGGCCACGAGGTTGCCCAGGTTGTTCGCCAGGTCGGTGTTGTAGCGCTGGGTGATCCCCTCGAGCGAGAATTCGCCGTCGTTGCCGAGGGCGGTCTCGCGCAACAGGTAGTAACGAACCGGGTCGACCCCGTACTCATTGGTCAGGCCGACGGGAGCGATGTCGGTGAGTCGTACACCCCCCTCTTGGGCCATGGTCTTGGACAATTTCTGTCCCCCGACCAGGAGCCACCCGTGAACCTGGATGTGTGAGACCGGTTCGAGACCGGCGGCCATGCACATGGCCGGCCACCAGACGCAGTGGAACCGGATGATCTCCTTGCCGATGAGGTGATGCGAACTGGGCCACCATTTGGCCACCTCGTCGTCGTCTCGCCCGTATCCGATCGCGGTCAGGTAGTTGATCAGGGCGTCGTACCAGACGTAAAAGACGTGGTTGTCATCCCACGGCACGGGCACGCCCCACGAGATCGATGTTCGGGTGATCGAGATGTCACGCAGTCCGCCCTTGATGAACGAGAAGGCCTCGTTGGACTTGGTCTCGGGGGTGACGAAGTGCACGTGGTCCCGGTAGTACTCCTTCAGGCGATCCTCGAAGGCGCTCAACTTGAAGAACCAGTTCTCCTCTTCCATCTCGATCAGCGCACGTCCGTGGATCGGACAGTTGCCTTCGTCACTCGATTCGAGCGTGAAGTAGTCCTCGCAACTCACGCAGTAGAGGCCCTTGTAGGTGTCCTTGTATATGTACCCGTTCGCGTGGATCGCCGCCAGGAACTTCTGGACGCTCTCGTAGTGGCGCGGTTCGGTGGTACGGATGAAGTCGTCGTAGCTGATCCCCAGCGTGTCCCAGGCTTCCTGGAAACGGGCCGACGTCTGATCGGTCCACTCGTGGGGCGTCATCTGGTGTTTCGCCGCGGCGTCGGCCACCTTCTGACCGTGTTCATCGGTCCCGGTGAGGAACTTCGTCTCGTCACCGATCAGACGGTGCCAACGGGCCATGGCGTCGGCGTTGACCGTGCAGTAGGCGTGACCGACGTGGGGGGCGTCGTTGACGTAGTAGATCGGGGTGGTGATGTAGAAACGACCCATTGTCTAAGGGTACTGACTCAATGACCCTCGTCCGACCGCAACTCCAGCGCCAACCGGTAGACGACACGTCTCGCCACTCCGAGCGATTCCGACACGTAGTCCACCGCGTCGCGGGTCGTGGCGCCGGCTTCGAGTTGCTCGGCGAGTGCGCGGCTGAGCATCGACTCGTCGACGGGCTCGGGCGGTCGAGCCCCTTCCAGCACGACGACGACCTCACCGAGGACCTGGCGCTCGGCCAGAAGGGCCGCCACGTGCTCGAGCGTTCCGCGGACCACCTCCTCGTGGAGCTTGGTCATCTCGCGGGCCACCGCCACCCGTCGTGGGCCGAAGCGTTCGGCGAGTTCTTGGAGCGTCGACACGAGTCGTTGGGGCGACTCGTAGAAGACGATCGTCCGAGGTTCACCGGCCCACTGGGCGTAGAACTTCTCGCGTTCACCGGCCTTGCGGGGCAGGAAGCCTTCCATGCAGAAGCGGTCGGTCTCGAGACCGCTGATCGTCAATGCCGCAATGACCGCGGCCGGACCCGGAGCGGTCGAGACCGTGAGGTCGGCTGCGGCGACCGCGGCGACGACTCGACTGCCCGGATCACTGATCCCGGGCGTTCCCGCATCGCTGATGAGCACGACCACCTGGCCGTCGCGAACCTGCTGGACGATCTCGGCGCACTGGGACATCTCGTTGTGCTCGTGCAACGCCCTGAGCCGCCCGTTCACCGCGATCGAATGGGCGCTGAAGAGCGTGCTCGACCTTCGGGTGTCCTCGCAGTAGATGACGTCGGCCGATGCCAGTAGGTCGAGGGCCCTTCGAGAGATGTCTCCAAGATTGCCCAGTGGCGTGGCGACGACGACGAGCTGACCACTGGTACTTGCTCCACTATCCACGGCGGTCCCCTCGTTTGGCTACAACAGCCCTACACCTACTAAGATTGTCACCTATGTCGAAGCGGACTGTGAAGCGCAAGCTACGCGCAAAGAAGAAGGCCAACCACGGCAAGAAGCCGAACTGCGGTCGCGGCTAAGGCCGTTTCCGCTACAGCGCACCGTCCCACGAGCAATTGCGTTCTCTCAGGAGATCGCCCAGTGCCGTCGGTGTGTCGCTGATGATGCCGTCCACTCCCAAATCGAGGAGGCGGCGCATCTCGTCGAGCTCATTGATCGTCCAGACGTGCACGGCCACGCCCGACTCGTGGGCGGCCGTGACGAATCGTTCGGTGACCACCTCGACATCACCGAACGTCGCCGGGACCTGGAAGGCGCAGACCGGTGGCACGACCGGTTGGGCGTCGTCGAGCGAGAAGAAGAACCCCGCGGTCTCGCCCGTGGCGGCCGACGTCGCCACTTCGGGCGCCAACGTCCGAAACCGCTGGATCGCGAGGTCGTGGAATGATGCGACGATCACCGAATCGGTCCTCTCGAGACGACGCAGCTCCTGGGCGAGCAGTTCCTCGTAGGGCTCGACCAGGGGATCGGTCTGTTTGATGTCCAGGTTGAGCAGCACGCGGGGGAATGCGCGGACCACTTCTTCCAGTGTGGCGATGGCGTACCTCGGGTCCGCGGGGGCCCGGCCGCGATGCGGGTATCGGTCGGGGGGAAGTCCGGGGCTCACCGCCTCACCGGGCGTCCACCAGAAGGCGTTGTCCATCTGGCGCAATTCGTCGTACGACAGGTCGGCGATGGCGCCGACGTGGCCAGTCGTACGGTCCACCGTCTCATCGTGACAGACCACGATGCGCCGGTCTCGGGTGGCGTGGACGTCGAGTTCGATGGCGTTGGCCCCTTGTTGAATCGCGTGTTCGATCGCGGCGAGCGTCGACGACGGACCCTCGAACGAACCTCCCTGATGGGCGAAGAGGATGACGCGCCGCTCCAACCAGGGATTGCTCGTCACGCCGCGGTGCCCTCGGGGTAGAGCTTCAACCGCATGCGACGTTCCAGGTAGAAGGCCAGTCCCGGCACGAAGCCGGCGAGGAACATGAGGGCCAAGAGAGCGACATTGAGCCTGAACTTGATGACCAGTTGGAAGCACATGACCATGTAGACGGGATACAGGACGAGACCGTGAACCACGCCGTCGATCTTGACGAACCAGTGGAGTTGCTGCCAGAGCGTCAAGTCGACCTTGTGCAGCAGCAGCGTCGCGAAGAGCGACAAGAGAGTGGTGCCGGTGATGAAGGACATCCAGCGATACCGCAGGAATACCCGGTCCATCAGTGTCCCCAGAGCTTCTTCTTCGGCTTCGCGGCAAGACCGGCGAGGTGGTCGTTGTAGGCGGCCAGCGCGGGATCCTCGCCACTGCGGCTGGCCTCGCGGGCCGCGCGTGCCTCGGATCGGCGCATCTCCTCGTACTCTCGTCGAGCCTGCTCCTCCGCCTCGGTCACCTTCTCCATGTTGAGCAGTGCGTACCACCCCAACACGCCGAAAATGGCGAACACCGGCCACTCGATCGCGTAGAAGTAGCTGAGCGAATTCCCCTGAGCGGCTCGGCCCACCTGCCACCAGGCGGCGTAGGCACATACGGCTATCCACAAGACGAGCGCCAGATGCAGAACGAGGGCCCGCGGGGAAAGATACTTCGACTTCACGGGGCCATCCTAACGAGCCCGGCGAATCGACCATCGACCAGTCGTAGAATGACCTGCGTGCCATCGACGCAACTTCAGGAATTCTCGTGGCGACACCTGAACCTGTGGCAGTTCTCCGTGGTACCGATTGCCCTGTTGGCTCTGGCGGCGCTGTTGTACGCGCTGGCCGTGCGCCGCGTGCCCCGCTGGTCGATCCTACGCAGTTGCTCCTTCGCCGGTGGAATCGTGGTCACGTTCCTCGCCACCGAATCGATCATCGGCTACTTCGACCAGGCGTACTTCAGCGACCACATGATCCAACACCTGATGCTCATCATGGTGGCGGCGCCCCTCTTCGCCCTGAGCGCGCCGTTGGACCTCGCCTACGCCGCTGGCTCCTCGTCTGTCCGCGGATTCCTCGACGGACGCTTAATGGGTGTCGTCACCCACCCACTCTTCGCATTCGCCGCCTACTTCGTCTTCATCCCCCTGACCCACCTGACCGGTCTGTTCAACCTGATGCTGCAGCACGAGTGGGCCCACAACCTGGAACACGTCGGCTTCCTGGTCATCGGCTACCTGTTCTTTCGCGCCGCCTTCGGCATCGAGCGAGGTCCGAGCATCCATCGCGGTCTGCGACTGGTCTACGTGATGGCCGCGGTGCCCGTGGACACGTTCACCGGACTCGCCCTGGCGATGTCGTCGAAGAACCCGTTCCCGAGCTACGCGGCTTCGTCACCCGCCGGTTCGACGCCCGGTTCGATCCTGGCCAATGTCCACCTGGGCGGGGCGATCATGTGGATCGGCGGAGACGCCTTGATGCTGCTGGCCTGCATCCCCATCGCCATAGCGTGGGTCAAGTGGGAGACGGTGCGCACCCGCGAACTCGACGCCGAGCTCGACGCGCAGGGGATCTGACCCTCAAAGGAGGCCGGCTTCGATGGCGAGCAGCTCCAGGTCGCTCTCCGGACGGGCCCCGAGGTGCGTGATCACCTCGCCGGCGCAGAGCGATCCGAGCGCCGCGGCTTCGACCGGATCGGCCCCCAGGGCCAATCCGTAGAGGAATCCGGAGGCGAACATGTCTCCCGCCCCGTTCTGGTCGACGACGGCCTCGACCTCCATCGCCGGGACCGTCACGACGCCGCTGACGGTGGAAACATCGGCCCCGTGGGGACCGCGGGTGACGACCGCGAGCACGCCGAGCTCCTCGAGGGCTTCGAAGGCCCGTCCGAGCGTGGGAACCTGGAACAACGCCTTGATCTCGGTCTCGTTGGCCAGCAGCATGTCGACATCGTTGGTCACCAGTTCAAGGAAGTCACGGCGATGACGCTCCACGCAGAACATGTCCGACAGTGAGAGGGCCACCATGGAGTCGTGCTCGTGGGCGAAGTTGACGACCTTGCGGATGGCCTCCTTGGCCGGCGGCAGGTCAAACAGGTATCCCTCGACGTAGGTGATCTCCGAACGGGCGATCAGGTCCTCTCGGATGTCGGCCACCCTCAATTGGTTCGACGCACCCAAGTAGGTGGCCATCGTTCGCTGGGCGTCGTCGGTGATGAAGACGTGACAGCGGCCCGTCGCGCCCTCGTCGGGGGCGGCGATCGCCAAGTCGAGCTCGACCCCCATTGACCTCAGGTCGTGGGTGAACCGTTGTCCGAAATCGTCGTCGGCGACTTTGCCGATGTAGCCGCAGGTCCCCCCCAGGGCCGCGACTCCGGCGATGGAGTTCGCGACCGAACCGCCCGACATCTCGATTGTGGGTCCCATCGCGTCGTAGAAGACCTTTAGCTGGTGCTCACCGATGAGTTCCATGGCGGCCTTGGTCAGGCCAAGTTCACGAAAGACCTCCCGCGAATCCTGCGTGATTATGTCGAGCATGGCGTTGCCGATCCCCGTCACGGCGAGTCGGTTCGGGCCGGGCTTCATGCGCAGCGAGACAGCGGTGGGTGGATTTGTCACTTAGCGAGCGTAGAACTTTTCCCCCTAAGGTGGCGAGATATGAGTACAAAGATCAATCCCTACCGCTTGACGCGTCACGTCACCCCCTCCGACTACCGAATCTTCATCACCCCGGATTTGGCCGCTGCCACCTTCGCCGGTCGCGTGGAAATCGACGTCGACGTCCACGTGGCGACCGATCGTCTGACGCTTCACGCCCTGGACCTCGAACTGGGAGCTGCCACGGCGACCACCGGCGGAACGGGATACCGGTCGGTCGACATCGAGATGGACCACACCTACGAGACCGCGACCTTCGTCTTCGACACGCCACTCCCGGTCGGGCCGGCTGTCGTGGAGATCGCCTTCACCGGCGTGTTGAACGACCTGTTGGTGGGCTTCTACCGGTCCACCTTCGTGGACGCCGACGGCGCCTCTCACACCATCGCCACGACGCAGTTCGAGCACTCCGACGCGCGCCGCGCCTTTCCCTGCTGGGACGAACCCTCCTTCAAGGCCACCTATCAGGTGAACCTCACCGTTCCGGCCCACCTGGCCGCCTACTCCAACTCCCCGATCACCTCGGACATCGACCTGGGCAACGGCCAGAAGACGGTGTCCTTCGCCCCGACGATGAAGATGTCCACGTACCTCGTCGCCTTCGTCGTCGGACCGTTCGAGGAGACCGCGGCCCTCGACGTCGACGGCGTGCCGTTGCGGATCGTCTACCCCAGTGGCAAGGGCCACCTGACCGGCCTGGCCCTGGAATCCGGAGCCTTCGCCCTTCGATTCTTCTCCGAGTACTTCGATATCGCCTATCCCGGTGACAAGTTGGACATGATCGCCATTCCCGACTTCGCCTTCGGCGCCATGGAGAATCTGGGGTGCATCACCTACCGTGAATCCGCCCTGCTGGTCGACTCCGCTACCGCGTCGCTGGCCGAACAGATGCGAGTCGCCGAAGTGGTCGCTCACGAGATAGCCCACATGTGGTTCGGTGACCTGGTCACCATGGAGTGGTGGGAAGGGATCTGGCTGAACGAGGCCTTCGCGACGTTCATGCAGGTGCTCTGCACCAACGCCCTGCGCCCGGAGTGGAAGATGTGGGTCGGCTTCGGCGTGGACCGCGACGCGGCGCTGCAAGTCGACGGTCTGCACTCGACCCGTCCCATCGAATACGAGGTGGTCTCGCCCGACGACACCCGTGGGATGTTCGACGTCCTGACCTACGAGAAGGGCGGATCCGTGCTGCGCATGCTCGAGCAGTACTTGGGCGAGCAGACCTTCCGAGACGGCATCCGCAGGTACCTGAGCAGGCACAGTTACGCCAACACGGTCACCACCGACCTGTGGGACGCCCTCGAAGAGGCGTCGGACCAGCCGGTGCGCGACTTGATGAACACCTGGATCCTCCAGGGCGGCCACCCGCTCGTCACGTTCGAGAACGGCCGACTGAGCCAGCAGCCCTTCGCCTACGGTCCTTCGAGCGGAGAGAGCGCCATCGGCAGTTCGTGGCTGGTCCCGGTTCTGACCAGGTCGCTGCACGGCGGCACGGTGTCTCGTCACCTCCTGGGGAACGAGCCGCTGACCGTGGACGACACGCCGCCGGTCGTCGTAAACGCCGGTGGGTCAGGGGTCTATCGCTCACGCTACGGCGACGCCGAACTCGCCGACATCGCCGGGCACTTGGGCGAGTTGGAGGAACTGGAACGCGCAACGATGGTCGCCGACGCGTGGGCCTCACTCTTCGCGGGCAAGATCACCTGGGAGGCGTTCATCGCCACGGCCCGCGGACTCGGTGACCAGGACGAGCCCACTCCGTGGGGCACCGTCGCGACGGCCATGGACTTCGCCCGCCGGGCCATCAACGAAGACCAGCAGCCGGCCCTGGCCACGGTCGTGCGCGAACTCTTCGAGCACCAGTTCGATCGACTCGGCTGGGACGCGAACCCGGGCGAAGGCGTGTTGACGCCTCAGATGCGCGCCATTGTCCTGGGCGCGCTCGGTACCTCTGGTCATCACGAAGCCATCCGGGCCGAAGCGGTGCGCCGCTTCGAGTCGAACTCGATGAACGGTGACCTAGCCCGCACGATCCTGCGCATCGTGGCGAACCAGAATCGACCGGGCGACTACGAGACCTTCCTGGAGCGATACCGGACGGCGACCAGCCCCCAGACGGAGCAGCGCTACCAGTGGGGCCTCGCTGAATTCCCGGACGAGAAGATCGCCCTCGACGCCGCCGAGAAGTGCTTCAGTGAATTCCGCAGCCAGGACGCTCCCATCGTCCTGGGCCTGCTCAGCCGCAACGAGTGGACCGGACCGAGCGTGTGGCGATTCACCGCGGCTCGATGGTCCGAAGCCGTCAAGAAGTTCCCGCCGAGCACGCTCACGGCGCTCGCTTTGGGAATCCCAACCTTCATCCGCGACGCCGACTTCGCCGTCGAAGTGGAGAAGTTCCACGCCGAACACTCGCTCGGCGGAGAACAGCGGATCGTCGAACAGCAGATCGAGAGAATGCACGTCGGCCTTGCCTTCGCCGAAGCCATGCGTCGCCAGATCTGATCTGACCGATGAACGTGGGGACCTTCGCGGGAATCTTCGTATTGATGTTCTTCCTGGAGTTGCCGGACAAGACCTTCATCGCCACGATCGTGATGACGACCCGGGCGCGCCCGGCGATGATCCTCATCGGCGCCTCGGCCGCCCTCACCATCCACATGGGACTGGCGGTCGGAGCGGGTTCGTTGTTGACGCTCTTCCCGGTGCATGTCAAGGACCTCATCGTCGGGGTCCTCTTCCTCGGAGGGGCGGCCTATCTGCTGCTCGTACCCGAGAAGGAGGAGGAGGAGAAGGGTGAACGCGAGGGGCTGAGCGAATCGCCGGGCACCCGGTGGAAAGAGATGTCGACGGCGTTCGTCGTGCTCTTCATCGGTGAATTCGGTGACCTGACCCAGATTCAGGCGGCCAACTTCGCCGCCAAGACCCATCAACCCCTCGAGGTGTTCGTCGCATCGTCACTCGCGCTCATCACGGTCTCCGCGGTCGGTGCCTACGGCGGCCTCGCCCTGCAGCGCGTGATCCCGCTCGCCAAGATCCGTTTCGGAGGTGGCCTGGTCTTCGCCGCACTCGGCCTCTACACCCTCATTCGACTGACCACCTCGTGAGCCGCACCGACGATCTGCTCTCCCTCGCCGAGCGGGTGAAGGGCTTCATGCCGCGAAACGAGGGCCTCGCCCTCTACGAGCACGCCCTGCTTCTCGGCCAAGCCCGCGCCTCGGGCACGTGGCTCGAGGTCGGCGCGTGGTGCGGCAAGTCCGCCGTCTACCTGGGAGCCGCCGCGGAATCGACCGGTAGCGTCCTCTACTCGCTCGACCATCATCACGGCAGCGAAGAGAACCAGGCCGGCTGGGAACACTTCGACGAAAGCCTCATCGACCCGTTCGATGGCCGGCTCAACACGTTGCCGATCTGGCAGCGCACCATTGCCGACGCCCAACTCGAGGAGACCGTGGTGGGACTCGTCGGACCATCCCAGGTCGTGGCGCGGCACTTCTCACAGCCACTGGACCTGCTCTTCATCGACGGTGGCCACGGCGCCGCCGTCGCCTGGGCCGACTACGAACTCTGGACTCCGAAGGTTCGAACCGGTGGACTGCTGATGATCCACGACGTGTTCCCGGATCCGGCCGACGGAGGTCGACCACCCTTCGAGATCTACCTCGAGGCCCTCTCGAGCGGCCGATTCCGCGACGAGGCGGCCGAGGGTTCCCTGCGGGTGCTGCGCCGAAACGACTAGCGCACCAGCGGACAACCCGGCTCCGGAAGGTCCAGGGGCATCGAGAACGCGTCGTGGCGAAAGAGCCCGGCCGCGGCCGAGGACGAGCTGAGCGCGTCGGCCGCCAGGATTATGGCGGCCGCGGTGTAGGAGGTCGTCTCCCCCCCGGGGAACGTCACCTCTTGGGGGTAGGCGATGCCGGTCCAGTAGCCACCATCGTCTCGACGATGTCGACTGGTGCACGAGAAGAGTTCGAGTGCCCGACCGGTGAGGCCGAGGGCGTCCAGGGCGAGCACGCACTCCGCGGTCTCGGCGGCCGTCACCCAATCATTGGTTGAGACGCAGCGGACGCCGTAGCCGTCCATCACGTGGCGCTCCCACCCGTCGTCGATCCTCTTGACTCCGGCTGGCCCGCGCAGCGCCCCGGAGAAGATCGGGTAGTACCAGTCCATCGCGAACTCGTTCTTCGGAGCGAAGGCACCGGGGTGATGGGCCACCGCGTGACCCAACCGGCCGGCGCAGAGCTCCCACGTGGGACGCGCGTAGCCCAGTCGTTCGGAGAGCGCCACCGCACAGCGCAGCGAGTGGAAGATCGACGAGGACCCGGTCAGCAAGGCGTACGACTCGGGACGGCCGAGCGCGTCGAGCGACCAGCGGATCGTTCCGTCACCCAGTTGCCAGCGCAGTACGAACTCGATCGCCCGATCCACCGTGGGCCACAGTTCCGCGGCGAAGTCGACGTCGCCGGTCACCAGGACGTAGTGGTGCAGGCCGGTCGCCAGGTAGGCGCATACGTTCGTGTCCAGACGCGTGTCCTTCACCTGGTCCGCGACGTAGTAGTTGAACCAACTGCCGTCGCCCAACTGGGTGGCGGCGAGCCACCGGTAGGCCGCTCGGGCCTCGACGGCGTATCCGGTCACGGTGAGCGCCATCGCGGCCTCCACGTGGTTCCAGGGATCGCAGTGTCCCCGGGCGAACCAGGGGATCTGACCGCTGGGGGCTTGGAGGTCGGCGATGTGCCGTGCGGTGAGGGCGAGCTCTTCCGCGCTCAGCAGTCCGGGCACGCCCGACAGGTGATTGAGCGTCGAGGTCACGGGGCCTCGGGCTTCGAGAGATAGACGATGATCGACTTGCCGATCAGGGGCGAGAGAAATCGCTCCGCCCCGCGGGTGAGGCGGGGCGCCTTCATGATGTCCCACACGAGGAGCCGGTGGTACAGCGCGACGAGGCGGTTCTTCTCGTTGGTCGTGCCGACCAGGCACTTGAGCCACCAGTACGGGCTGTGCAGTCCGTGGGCGTAGTGGTGGCCCGTGACGCGAAGCCCCACCGAGGTCAGGCGGGCCTTGAGGATGGAACGACGGTATATCCGGATATGGCCTCCGGGGACGTTGTGATAGGCGTCCGAGAGCGCCCAGTTGACGACCTCCGGGCCGTACCGGGGCACGGTGACCGCCATCGTCCCGCCCGGGCGAAGCACACGCGCGAGTTCGCGCATGGCCCCCAGGTCGTCGGGGATGTGCTCGAGGACCTCCGAACAGATCACCCGGTCAAAGGCGCCGTCGGGGAAGGGCAGGTGCAACGCGTCACCCTGCACCGCCGCGGTGTGCATCGTACCGGGCACCAGTTCCCCGGCCTCGACCATCGCGGCGAAGGTCGCGGCCACACCTTCGACCTCGTCACGGCCAGCGTCGAGCGCCACGACGTTGGCCCCGCGTCGGGCCGCCTCGAAGGCGTGTCGACCGAACCCGCAACCGAGGTCGAGGATCGAATCTCCGGGCTGCAGGCCCAAGCGGTTGTAGTCGGCGGTCAGCATCAGTCGAAGTTCATCGACGCCGGAAGCGGCTCGCCCCGGAGGATCGCGTCGTAGCAGGCGGCGGTCCCCCGAGCGGTGACTTCCCACGTGAACCGCTCCATCACGCGTTCGCGGCCGGCGGCCCCGAGGCGGGCGCGCAGATCGGCGTCGTCGAGCAACCGACGGATGGCCGTCACGAGGACTTCGGGGTTGTTGGGTTCGACCAGCAGTCCGGTCTCCCCGTCCATTCCAACGACTTCGGGCAACGCTCCGCCGGTGGTCGCCACGACGGGAACCCCGCAACTCATGGCCTCGATGGCCGGCAGGGAGAAGCCCTCGTACAGGCTGGGCACGATCGCCACTTCGGCCTCTCCGTAGAGCCGGGCGAGGTCCTCGTCACTGACCCCCGAGATCGTGGTCACGATATCGGTCAGCCCGAGACGCTCCATAGCATTGGCCACGCGGCCCTTGGGCTTGGGCTTGCCGATGACGATGAGGTCGATCTCGCGTTCGACGCGCAGTTTCGCGATCGCCTCGAGCAGCGGCACGAGACCTTTCATCGGGACGTCGCTACTCGAGGTGACCATGAGTCGCCCCTTCTTCTTGACGACGTCGTCGTAGGGACGAAAGACGGTGTGATCAACCCCGACCGGCACGACGGTCAAACGGTCGAGGGGTACCTGCATCTGGGCGTTGATGTCGATCCTCGAGTTGTGCGACACCGTAAGCACGGCGGGCAGGCGCTTCACAACCCGGACCTGCATGCGCAGGAATCCGAACCATCGTCGGGTGGTGACCCGCTTCCACCACGTCTCGGCGTGGTCGAGGGCGATCGAACGGTCGACCGTGATCGGATGGTGCAACGTCTCGAGCAGCGGCCAGCCACGCTCGCGAAGCTTGAGGATTCCCGGTCCCATGCACTGGTTGTCGTGAATGATGTCGAAGTCGCCCCGACGGTTCCGCAACAACTTCTCGATACGCATCGAATAGGCCAGCGGTTCGCCGAAGCCGGCACTCAGCATCACGCCGAACTCGGTCAGGTCGGCCAACGAGGTGAACTCCGAGGGCGCGGGGATGCGGAAGGGATCAGGGTCGCGGTAGAGGTCGAGGCCCCGCACCGCGGTGAAGCCGACGCCCTCGTCGAGCTCGGGCCACGGCGGGCCCGAGAAGACCTCGACGCTGTGTCCCAGGCGGACCAGTTCCCGGGTCAGGTGGCGCGTGTAGACGCCCTGGCCACCGCAACGGGGGTTGCCACGGTAGATGAGGAAGGCCACGCGGTGGCCACCTTCCGCGGGCGGGCGCGGCGCCACGCGGGCCGGGTTCTCAATCTCCTTGGAACGGGCCCAGGACGCCCGGGTCTCGTCGATGGTCTGGCGGAGGGTTCGGGACACGGGCCAACTTTCGGATTGGGCGAAGTCCTCCATTCTCCCCCAATTGGGCGCGGGGACACAAGTGACGACGATGGGCCTCGGCGGCCTTGACTACGCTGCCAACTATGGATCTGAACTACCCACCCGAAGCAGAGACGTTCCGCGCCGACATCCGTGGTTGGCTGGAGGAGAACCTTCCCCAAGGTTGGTTCGAACCAGGGTTCACGATGAGTGAATCCGACCGCAAGACCTTCAACGAGACCTGGACCGACAAGCTGTTCGCCGGAGGATGGATCTGCGCCGGTTGGCCCGTCGAGTACGGCGGCAAGGGCCTGTCGCTGCTTCAGCAGGTCGTACTGAACGAGGAGTTCGCCAAGGCCGGTGCGCCGATGCGCGCCGACTTCTTCGGCGACACCCTCGTCGGACCGACCATCCTCCAGTGGGGCACCGATGAACAGAAGCACGAGTTCATACCCGGCATCCTCCAGGGCAAGATCGCGTGGTGCCAGGGCTTCTCCGAACCCAATTCCGGTTCGGACCTCGCGAGTTTGAAGACGAGTGCCGTGCTCGACGGCGAGGAGTGGATCATCAACGGTCAGAAGGTCTGGACGACTCAGGCGCAGCACGCCGACTACGTGTTCCTCATGGCCCGCACCGATCCCACCGCGCCGCAGCACTCGGGCATCAGCTACCTGCTCGTTCCGATGCACCAAGACGGTGTCGAGGTTCGACCGATCACCCAGATCGACGGTTCCGCCGAGTTCAACGAAGTCTTCTTCACCAACGCGCGCTGTCCGAAGGGCAACGTCGTGGGCGGTGTCAACAACGGCTGGAAGGTCGCCATGACAACACTCGGCTTTGAACGGGGCTCCTCGTCGACGACCGGGTATCGTCGCTTCTTGAAGGAGTGGGAGTCGATCGTGAAGGATGCGAAGCGGCTTCACAAGAACGAGGACCTGCGCGTCCGCGACCAGCTCGTAAGGGCCTGGGAGCAGGTCAAGATCATGGAGATCAACGGCTACCGATCACTGACCGATTCGCTCAACGGCACGCACAACACCGCCCTGCTTGGAGCGTGCAACAAGATGTTCTGGTCCGAAGCCCATCGAGCCTCAATGGAACTCGCCCTCGACGTGCTCGGCATGGAGGCGCAAATCCTGACCGGCAAGGGTGACGCGCAGGGGACCCTGCCGGGCCACCGGCGCGGACGAGCGGACTACCCGGTCTCTGACACCCAGGCCGCGTTCTTCTTTTCGAGGTCTGAGACGATCTGGGGCGGTACCGCCGAGATCCAGCGCAACATCATCGGTGAGCGGGCCCTCGGTCTACCCAAGGAACCCAAGGCCAAGTCGGCCTAGGCGACCTGCAGCACCGTAGCGCCTACGCGACTGGCGCGCCATTGGGCCATGAGTAGACCAGTGGTCAACAACGCCGAGACGACGCCGACCAGGAGCCCGACCCTCGGATTCGTCAAGCCGACGACGACTCCAATCAACGGAGCTCCGATGGGCGTGGTGCCCAGGAACGCCGTGCCGTAGAGGCTCATCACCCGCCCGCGCATGTGGTCGGTCGAGTTCAGCTGCAGGGTCGCGTTGCAGCTCGACATGAAGGATATGGCGAAGGCGCCCGTGGGAACCATCAGCAC
>Ga0075019_10000290_pt1 | contig 28883 bp, 23 predicted proteins | sample ColStrG_CSR_2013_FD_71473 | JGI IMG/M metagenome (GOLD analysis project Ga0075019, IMG submission 71473) | Freshwater sediment microbial communities in response to fracking from Pennsylvania, USA - Cold Stream Run_MetaG_CSR_2013 | ecosystem: Environmental > Aquatic > Freshwater > Creek >...
GTGTAAGGGAAGCGCCCGTGTGGCCAGCAAAAAAAAGTGCAAGGACTGCAAATGAATTGATGCCATAGAAAATTATTTTTCTTTCCTTAATGGAATCGTAACTAAGTAAAATGAAGTAGCAAAGCCAACTCAAAACAAAGCTGCTCATTTTGTGTCTCATTAATGAGTCCGAACCGTAGTCGCCTTGAAGGCTGAGGAAAAACCCAGAAAGGGCTGTAAGGGAAGCTAAAACGGAGGTTAGAAGTAAGACCAAGGAGGTGATGGCCTGCAATGTCTTTTGCTCCAGATTACTTCGCTTGGGAAGTATTATCAAAATGAAAAATAAGATTGCCAATCCAATCGGGAGGTGAACCAGTAAAGGGTGAAGCCGTCCGGCTACCTGAAGCCCCACGGGTAAGTTTATTTTTTCTCCGAAAAACAAAAAAAAAGTAAGAAGTACCTGAAGACAAAAGATCAGGTTGCCTAAGATTTTTTCGAGTTTACCCATTTTCTAAGCTAGAATACCTGACACTACTTTCCCCGCTACATCCGTCAGGCGATATCGCCTCCCCAAATGTTTAAAAGTCAGTTGTTCATGATGAAGGCCCATCAGGTGGAGCACCGTTGCATGAAAATCATTTACATGAACAGGATCCTTGATAATATTGTATCCAAATTCATCGGTCTCACCGTAAACAATCCCGGGCTTAACGCCACCGCCCGCCATCCAAATGGAATAACAGCGCGGATGATGATCGCGCCCATAATTTTCTTTTGAAAGATCACCTTGGCAATAATTGGTTCGACCAAATTCGCCTCCCCAGATTACCAACGTCTCCTCTAGCAGTCCACGTTGTTTCAAGTCCATTACCAAAGCGGCTGAGGCACGATCAACATCTTGCGCCTGCAATGGCATCTCGCCAACCAAATTCCCATGCTGGTCCCAACCTTGGTGGTAAAGCTGCACGAATCGCACGCCGGCTTCTGAAAGTTTTCTTGCCATCAGGCAGTTGGAGGCATACGTGCCTGGAACCAAACAGTCAGCGCCATACATTTTTATGATGGCATCGGGTTCGCCTGTTAAATCAGATAACTCAGGAACGGCCGTTTGCATGCGATAGGCCATCTCGTATTGCTGAATGCGTGTTTGTATTTCAGGATCGCCAAATTCGCGATAATTAATATCGTTGAGTTCGGCAAGATTATCAAGCATCGTTCGGGTAGCTTGCCGATCTCGTCCTTGAGGATCTTTCAAATACAATACGCGCTCTTCGCTACTTGAGAATTGTACCCCTTGATGAATGCTGTCCAAAAATCCATTGGTCCATAATTTTGAATAGACACCTTGTCCGTTGCCTTTTCCTCTTGAAAGCAAGACGCAGAAGGCCGGAAGATTTTTATTTTCGCTGCCCAGTCCATAACTCAACCACGCCCCCATGCTTGGCCGATTTCCCTGTTGCGCTCCTGTTTGCATGAAGGTCAAGGCCGGGTCATGATTGATGGCTTCGGTGTGCATCGATTTGATTACGCACATCTCATCCACAATCTTAGACAGGTTTGGAAAAAGGTCACTCACCCAGGTGCCTGACTTCCCATATTGTTTAAAAGGAAAGTGAGAGCCTACCAACGGAAACTTTGTTTGGCCGGATGTCATGCCTGTGAGACGCTGGCCGTTGCGCACCGATTCGGGCAAATCTTTTCCGGCCATTTGGTTGAGCAAAGGTTTGTAGTCAAAACTTTCTAACTGCGAAGGAGCACCATTTTGAAAAAGATAAATAATCCGTTTGGCTTTAGGGGCAAAATGGGGAAGGCCAGGAATGGACAAGGACTCCCGATCCCCCTTGAAAAGATCCGGGATCAGCAACGAACCTAAAGCAACCGAACCAATTCCTAAACTCAGTTTGCCTAAAAAATGTCTTCGGTTGATATGAAAGCGATTTTCTAAAAATTTGTTTTCCATACCTTAAGTTTTTGTAATGGATTCCTCCAAATTATAAATCGTATGGATGACCTGCATGAGGGCAGCCAGCGTCGGAATGTCCTCCGTCTTGCCATGAGGATATTCGCCAACGTTAATCAATTGCCTGGCTTTTTCTTTCGATTGGGCAAGTGTATTTTCTTCAACCTTGAAATAGTTTATCAGAATTGTGAGCTCCTCTTTTTTTGGTTTTCGGCAAACAATGGATCGAAATGCTTTTTCAATTTTTTCCTCGTTCGTGGATTTTTCTTCCATCAATCGTTCAGCATAAATCCTCGCCGATTCAAGAATAATGGGATCGTTCATCAACACTAAAGCCTGTAGCGGAGTATTGGTTCGCATGCGTTTTACTTCGCATTGGTCCCGGTTACTTCCATCGAAAACGAGCATGCCAGGAGGGGGCACAGTTCGCTTGATGAAACTGTAAAGTCCCCGACGATATAATTTATCGCCATGATCCTGAACATACCTTGCCAATACGCCCCGGCCTGATGTTGACGACTCCCAAATTCCCTTCGGCTGGTAAGGCTTCACACTTGGACCACCGATTTCTTTCACCAGCAGGCCGCTACTGGAGAGGGCAAGGTCATGAATTGTTTCAGCGGTCAACCGGAGCCGAGGAGATCGTGAAAGCAAAGTATTTTCCGGATCAGCTTCCAATTTATCTTTACTTGCAACCGATGACTGCCGGTAGGTGGATGACATTACAATTTGTTTCACTAATCGCTTGACATTCCAACCGTGCTCCATAAAATCAACGGCCAGCCAATCCAGCAATTCCGGATGAGATGGCATTTCGCCTTGCATTCCAAAATCACCAGACGTCTTTACAAGACCTCTTCCGAAAAACTCCTGCCAAATTCGGTTTACAAAAACACGGGCCGTCAGTGGATTTGTTTTGTCTGTTAACCACCGGGCCAGGCCGAGCCGATTATTTCCATACTTCATAGAATCGAATGGCAGGATGACGTGAGGCAATCCAATACTTACTAACTCTCCAGGTGCATCATAAACGCCTCGCCTCAAGATTCGCGTTGCCCTTTTGGTGGGTTTGTCCTGCATGACCATGACATCCACTGCCGCGGTATCTTTTTTGTTGATATAAGTGAATATTTTTTTCACTTCATCCGACGTGATTTTTATTTTAGGTGGATCAGCTAGCGAGGCGAGCGTGATATCTCCCACCAATCCTTTTTCGGGAACTTGATTGAAGAAAGCAAAAGTGCTGTAATAATCTTTTTGCGTGATGGGATCATATTTGTGATCATGACATTTGGCGCATTCAAACGTTAAAGCCAAAAAGGCTTTACCGAACGTATTGGTGCGGTCAGTCACATATTCTACGCGGTATTCTTCATCAATGATGCCTCCTTCCTGGGTGATTTTATGATTGCGGTTGAAACCTGTAGCCAGCAGTTGCTCTTTGGTCGGATGAGGCATTAAGTCACCGGCCAGTTGCCAGGTAACAAATTGGTCGTAAGGGTAATTTTCATTGAAGGCATGGATGACCCAATCGCGCCAGGGCCACATGGTGCGCAGGCCATCATCCTGATAGCCGTGAGAATCAGCATAACGGGCAACATCCATCCAATGCAACGCCATCCTCTCTCCATACTGCGGAATTGATAATAAATTGTCAACCACCTTCTTATATTCTTCCTCCCCCTGTTTTTTTATAAATTCATTTTGCAGGGCAAGCGAAGGAGGAAGACCGGTGATATCTAGGCTCATTCGCTTTAATAAGCGTTCATTATCAGCCTCTTCGTTCGGTTTTAAGCGTGCATTTTCTAATGAGGCGAGTATAAAGTAATCGATTTCATTTTTTGGCCACTTTTTATCTAAAACTTCCGGCAGCGGATATTTTTTTGGTTTAATAAATGCCCAATGCGGTTTGTATTTTGCTCCTTGTAGAATCCATTTTTTGACTAAAGCTATTTCACTGGCGTTCAACTTTAAGTTGGAAGAAGGTGGAGGCATCACTTCCGAAGTATCGCTCGAAGAGATACGCCAGTAGACGGCTGATTCTTCTGGATTACCCGGAACAATCACATGCTGCGAAGGATCATCTTTTAAGGCAGCAAAGGCGCCATCCGGTGTATCTAGCCGGAGGTTTGATTTGCGTTGCTTTGCATCTGGCCCGTGACATTTGAAACAGCGATCAGAAAGTATAGGTCGGATGTGAAGGTTGAAGTCTATCGAATCAGTCATCCCATGCGAAAGCGAACCATTCTGCCTGCATTGAGAAAAAGCCAGCAGAATGCTTAAACAGATAATTAGGGAGTTAAATACAACCAGGTTTTTTCTCATTAGCCCAAGAAATGAATACCCGAACAAATGTATCCAAAGCAGGGGCCGAATTCAACTCAAATTATACCCCGTCATTTAGCTCATCAAGAGATAAAAATGACACCAATGGTAGGTTTTAGCAATAACGCAGGGAGCTGAAGCGGTCGCTCCGTTATTTTGTGACGGGCACAAGACATGAATTCTTAATAAAGAATGATAATGAAATGAATTGGCTGGATTTGCTAAACCGAAAGATCTGAACCGATTTTCGATGGCTGATGTGAATCAAACCATAAAATATTCCGGCCTTCCGATCAGAATAAAGAAACAAATAGTTCTGCTAAAATTTTCCAGGAATTGTTTGTCTTTTTCCACATCGCACTATAGTTCCCGCCATTACTATATGAGTTAAATGCTTTCCAGGTACCTGTCTCCCAAGCAAGTGTATCATTTTTACTGATGGTGATTTGGGTTGGAAGTCTTATATAATTGACTTTTGGGTTGTCAGTAAACAATTTTCTCCAAGCTGCAACTATTGTGTCTTTTCCAGTGAGGTGAGAAGAATTTCCTCTTATTAATACAAGGTCATCAAGCCAATATTTTGCCATTCCATCTATGTCATGTTTTGCAAGGGCTTCATTTGAAGCAATCCTTAAAGATTTTATTAGTTCTACATCTTTAGCGTCGTTTGTTTGCGCAAATGTTAACTGTAACATAAAAAAGAAACTGCATAACAATATGATTTTGTTCATATACAAACTTAGAAATGCTGATCGTAAATTACTTTTAACAATTAAGTGTTTATAGGAAATCGGCAACTATTGTTCAGCACACTTCGTTGAAAGTATTCTTTTAATATTTTCAATTTCAATTGCCATTTCTTTAAAAAGTTCCTTTTTTCTTCCGTTGGTATTTAAATGGAATATGGCATCACTTAGAAGTTGTTTTCGAATTTTCTCCGTTGGGAAGGAATTGGATTGAAACTTAGATAAATCAATGCCTGACGAGTCTAATTCACTTTTTGCAAAATAGCTATCCTGAAATCCAATTTCCATAAAATCCTTATTAGGATTGAAATGTATGCCAAGGCTTGCTTCGCCAATGAGGTCTGAAATGTCACTATAACCTTCCATGACAACGTAGTAATCCATCAACTTCTTTTTTAGTTTCTGATCAGTGAGGATATTCAGCTTTCCACTCGATTTCAAATCCTCGAAAGCAGATTGGCTGGGTCTGAATTTGAAACGGATCTTTACAACGGATTCCCGCATCACATTCACTACTTTTTCCCTGGGTGGATTAGGTTGCTCAAGCAGTTTGATCGCCTTCAGGCTACTCTTCATCCGTTCTGTGTTGTCTTTAAATAATTGTTGCAACTGACTTTCATCTTGATTCAAATCTTCAAGAAATTTGCAATACGAGATTTGTTCCAACACACGGTCTTTGTTGTCTTCATTCCAGGTATTGATTTGCAAGGCCACTAAAATTCCGATGACTACCAGAATAATTTCACCGGTCGCATACAGCAGATAATGTTTTGCTTTTCCACTGCCAATCATAGTTTGCCTTACCTTTCGAAGAAAATTGATCATAAAGATTTGACGATGATAACCGCACTATTGATTTCTCTAATGTAAACTGTTCAACAGCATTATCCAATTACTCAAAATCTGATTTTGAACGGCTGATGAACCGTATAGTATCTTGTCTCGTTCACCTGCCTTGTGTTTTTTTGTACCGATGCTCTCCTTTTTCATTTCGTTGACATTATTTGCCAAAACCCACGCCCTATTTCTCGAAAGCGGCTCGAAAACCCTTTCGTTTCCGCACCGTTTCCGCCAGGAAACTTTTAGAAGCAAAAAACCCTCAAAAGAGGCCAGAAAAGGCACTTTTGAGGGTCAGGTTGTAGCGGGGACAAGACTCGAACTTGTGACCTTTGGGTTATGAGCCCAACGAGCTACCAACTGCTCCACCCCGCGATTTAGAGGCACAAAAGTAGAACCACAAACACTAAAAACCAAATCCAACTAAATATCTATTGCCATTCCCATCCCTTTTGTAATTTCAGCGTTTAAAATTTTTAATAATGATCATTGATTTGCGAAGTGATACCGTTACCAAGCCTACGCCAGGAATGCTCGATGCGATGATGACCGCGGAGGTCGGGGATGATGTGTTTGGAGAAGACCCTACGGTAAAGAGATTAGAAGAAAAATGTGCTTTGATGCTGGGCATGGACGCTGGCGTTTTTTGCCCCTCCGGTACGATGACCAACCAGATCGGAATCAAAGTACTAACGCAGCCTTACGATGAGGTTATTTGTTATAAGGGGTCACACATTTATAAATACGAAGGTGGAGGCCTTGCCGGCAATAGCCATGTTAGTGTGCGGTTATTGAATGGCGATCGGGGAAGAATTTCGCTTGACGAAATAGCAACGAACATTAACAACATACAAGATGCCCATTTGCCATTGACTTCGGTGGTGGCTTTAGAAAACACGGTGGTAAGGGAGGCGGGCAGCTACTATAAACTTGACCAGATTTCTATGATCAGCCACTTTGCCCGATCAAGAAATCTGAGAATGCATTTGGACGGCGCCCGCTTTTTTAATGCATTGGCGGAAACGGGCGAAAAGGCCATTGACTTTGGGAAACATTTTGATACGATATCCATTTGTTTATCCAAAGGGTTGGGGGCACCTGTAGGCTCGGTACTGGTCTACAAAAAGGAGTTTGAGGCCAAAGCCAGACGAATGCGCAAAGCTTTTGGAGGAGGAATGAGGCAAGCCGGTTTTTTAGCTGCTGCTGGAATCTTTGCGTTGGATAACCACATCCATCGACTGAAAGAAGATCATGCGCGCGCAAAAAAGCTTGGCGAAGTTTTGAAAAACCTCCCATGGGTTAAGTCAGTCATGCCAGTGGATACCAACATTGTCATTTTTGAAATAATTCCTGCTCTGACACCTGAAAGGGTGATGGCAAAATTCAATGAGCATCAGATCAAGGCGCTAGTATTTAGCAGTACGGAAATCCGGCTCGTCACGCACCTTGATTTTACAGATGTTATGCTTGACCGGTGCCAGGAGATCTTCTCCGCGATGAGATTCTAAATGCTTTTAAATTATTCCACACCGCCGTTGGCCGAACGAATGCGGCCCTCCACACTCGATGACCTCATCGGGCAGGAACATTTGGTGGGGGTGAATGGAATTATTCGCAAAGCCGTTCAATCAGGAAATATCCCGTCAATGATTTTGTGGGGTCCGCCCGGTGTTGGTAAGACGACCATTGCCAATATTATTGCACACGAAGTAAAACGACCGTTTCACACTATCAGTGCCGTGAGTGCAGGGGTGAAGGATGTTCGTGAAATTATTGAGAAAGCAAAATACACATCAAGGGCGATTTTATTTATAGATGAGATTCATCGTTTCAATAGATCACAGCAAGACGCCTTGCTTGGTGCTGTAGAAAAAGGAACCATCACCTTAATTGGGGCTACTACAGAAAACCCTTCGTTTGAAGTAAATTCTGCGTTGCTCTCGCGTTGCCAGGTTTATACCCTGAGGCCGTTGAGCGAAGATGACCTGCTTAAGCTAGTGGATCAGGCCCTAATGCGGGATGAAGAGTTGAAAAAGAGAAGGATCGCTATCAAGCAACACCAGGCGTTGTTGAATATTTCAGGCGGTGACGCGCGTAAACTATTAAACCTCGTTCAGTTAATAAGTGAAGCGATACCTGGCGAAATTGAGATTACCGACGAACTGGTCATCAACACCGCTCAAAAACACATCGCCATTTATGACAAGAGCGGTGAGCAGCACTACGATATCATTTCTGCGTTTATTAAATCCTTGCGCGGAAGCGATCCGAACGCAGCCGTCTATTATCTCGCCCGAATGATTGAGGGAGGTGAAGACGTAAAGTTTATTGCTCGCCGAATGTTGATTCTGGCCAGCGAAGACATTGGCAATGCCAATCCTACGGCGCTGGTGATGGCCAGCAGCACTTTTCAGGCTGTTGATGTGATTGGTTATCCGGAGGCGCAATTGATTTTATCGCAATGCGCCATTTATCTGGCTTGCTCACCCAAAAGTAATTCCGCTACCGTTGCCATCGGAAAGGCCATGAAAACGATCAGCGACACCGGCGACTTGCCGGTTCCGATATCTATTCGAAACGCGCCAACAAAACTGATGAAGGAAATGGACTATGGTAAGGATTATAAGTACGCCCACAGTTTTGAAAACAATTTTGTAGACATGGAGTTTCTTCCCGATCAAATTAAAGGGACTAAGTTTTTTGAACCCGGGAAGAACCCCCGCGAAGAAGAGCAGAGAAACTTCTTGAAGAAGTTATGGAAAGAGAAGTATGGGTATTGAATTCGTTTTAAGTTAAAGGCGGAGCCGACTTCACCCTGAAATTTGAAACCGGTGACCTTTGGAAATATGCAACACTTAATTTTTGATTTTTCTCCTGTTTTTGTTTTGCCTTGTATTTTGCTTGGGCTGGGTTACGCCTATTTGCTCTATCGAGGTAAACATGCATGGAGTAACCGTGTAAACCAGCTGCTGTTTGGCCTTCGCGCGATGATTGTAGCTCTTGTGTCATTTCTTCTAATAGGACCGGTAATAAAGTTTGTCAATAACATTTATGAGAAGCCTGCCTTGGTTTTTCTCGTTGACAATTCCACTTCACTAAAGGAGAATGTTGATTCGCTGAAAATTCGCAATCAACTGGATGAAACAACAAAACAACTGCACGATCGGGGATTCGACGTTGTCTGGAAAGACCTTTCTGGGAAACAGATCGAAAGAATAAAATTCGACAACAAGTCTACTGATTTGAACGGAGCATTGCGTAATGTGGTGTCGGATTACGAGGGCAAAAATCTGGCCGGTATTATATTACTAAGCGATGGCATCTACAACTCAGGAACTTCCCCTCTTTATACTCCCTGGCATGTGCCCGTCACCACGATTGGTCTTGGGGATACCATCGGACACCCCGATTTGATTTTGAAAAACGTGGCTTACAACAAAATTGCCTACCAGGGCAATCGGTTCCCTATCCGCGCTGAAGTGGCCATTCAAAATATGACCCATCAGGAGGTTACGGTGTCCATCTTCAAAAACGGTTCACTGATTAGCCAACAGAGAAAGAATAGCGATGCAAAAATATTCCTTCAATTTGATTTTCTTGCCGATGCAAAAGAAATGGGAATTCAGCGTTGGGATATTCTTGTTGAACCAGCCGCGCAAGAGTCTAATTTGAAAAATAACCACTCCAGTATCTTTGTAGAAGTAGTAGCAGGCCGCAAAAAAATCTTGGTCATTGCTCCGTCGCCACATCCGGATATCAAAGCATTACGGACAATGGTAGAAAAAAATCCTAATTATGAGTTCCTCGTTCACATTCCCGGTATAACAAAAACGGACCCTTCTCTTTTACAACCCGGGGCAACCGAGTTGCTGATTTTTCATCAGCCGTTTGATCAAGAGATGAAAACAACCGCTTTATTTTCGCAACTCAGCAAGGGGAAGTCTTCTTTATTACTCATTCTTGGTAATAAAACCAATTTACGATTGCTTCAGGCCAACGGAATTCCATTGAATTTTGTAAACCCATCACAAAAGGATGATGCAACTCCCGTTGTCAATTCCGCTTTTCATGATTTTGATTTCTCTGAAAATAGCAATGCAATTTTTTCGCGCTACCCCCCAGCGCAAGTGCCGTTCGGAAAATTTTCTTATCCGCTCAACGCGCAAGTTTTGCTGAACCAACGGATCGGCAGTGTGGCAACGGACAGGCCTATGTTACTTTCATGGGAAGATAACGGTCGAAAAATAGCCGCGTTCGTTGGCGATGGGCTTTGGCGATGGCGGTTAGATGAGTTTGCAACTTCTGAAAAGATGGTAGTTTTTGATGAGACCTTTTCAAAGCTGATTCAATATTTGTGCACCGGGGAGGATAGGCGTAAATTTCGCTTCTTTACTATCCAGAATGAATTTACGGATTCATCTCCTGTAATTTTTGAGGGGCAGGTTTATAACGATTTGTTTGAAAAAATTTACGGTAACAAAATAGATTTGAAATTGACCGATGAGAGGGGAAAGGTATCCACTTACAACTATACGCTTAGTCCGGGCGGAGAGCGTTATCGGGTAGGCGGACTAAAAGAGGGAGCTTATCGATTTACCGCGTCCACCGAAATAAACACCAAAAAAGAAATAGTCGCTGGCCAATTTTTGGTGAAAGCACAGAATATTGAGTCTCTTAATGTGGTTGCCGATTTTAGTTTACTGAAAAAACTCTCGCAGGCGTCTGGCGGCAAATTCTACCCGTTGAAAGCATGGGACCAACTTATTCTCGACTATAAAAAAACTGAACCCAAAGATTTAATTCACTCCGAAGAATCATTCAGTCCGCTTATTCATGTGAAATGGTTCTTTTTCTTTTTATTGGCGTTTATCGGCTCAGAGTGGTTTTTGAGAAAATACAAGGGCAGCTACTAAGACGCAGAAATTTTCTTGATGGTTTCGACGGTAAGATTTATTTCCGAGTCAATATTGTAAACGGAAACGCCCAGGCGCGTAACGCCCCCCTTCTCCAGGAGGCCCAATACTTCTATGGCGTGAATGGCATAGAAGTGCCCGCTCCACGCACAGATATTTTTAGCGGCCAGTTGTTCGCAGACTTGCTCTGGAGTTTTTCCTTCCATGGTAAATGAAACCGTAGGTGCTCGTTTGACGTTGGTAAAATCCTGCCCGACAATAGAAACGCCGGGTATTTTTTTCAGCCCTTCGTATAGCTTGCGCGCCAAGGCAAATTCATGCATGCCAATATTTTTATACGCATCAATGATTTTTTCTCTTGTCGAAGTTCCTTGGCCGAGACACTCAATGAAATCAACGGCTGCGCTCACCCCCACGATGGCAGCATGGTTCAACGTTCCTGTTTCAATAGAGGATGGAGCAGTTTGCCCAGCCGTGCGCAGCCGATCGGTGGGTAGCCGATCCAGCGCACCGGGCTTGCTATATAAAACGCCAACATGTGGACCATAAAATTTATACGCTGAGCACAGCAAAAAATCGCAGCCGATCGATTGTGCATCAATGTAAAAGTGTGGTGCATAATGTACCGCGTCAAGAAGCAGCAAAGCATTATACCGGTAAGAAAGCTGGCGCACCAGTTTATAGTTATTAACGGTCCCGATACTGTTGGAGGACATCCCCAGGCACACCAGTCGCGTGTTCTCGTTTATTTTAGAGGCAAAGTCATCGTAATCAAGAACACCGGTGGCCTGCAAACTTACTTCGCGAACGATGATGCCAAAATCTCGCAGCGCAAGCCAGGGCCCCCGGTTGGCTTCATGGTCAAGCTGGGTGATTAATACTTCGTCACCCGGTTTTAGCAGCCGGGAAAAAGCGCGTGCCAGGGCAAAATTTAAAGTGGTCGTATTTTGCCCAATAGAGATGGTTTCGGGGCCCTCTGCACCGATCAACGCGGCCATTCTTTGGCGCATCCGGTCAATTAACTGGTCGGTTTCCTGAGCGGTTATAAACGCGCCATGGGTATTGGAATTCGATGTCGAATAATATTTGGAAATGGCATTGATCACCAACTCGGGCACTTGGGTTCCGGCAGGACCGTCCAAGAAAATAAGTGGTTGGTTGTTATGCGTGCGCGAAAGCGAAGGGAATTGATGGCGAACGAAGTTGGAATCGATTGGCATGAGTTGTTTGATCAAGTAAAAATACCAAAACCACTTGACTAAATAAATGACTTAAAGGTAGCTCCAGCCCAGTTAAAAATTAGCGGGAACGATATTTAACTAATATCCCTTGGTAATTCCTTTCTCGGTTGCCGGAACACCTTTTGTCATCCACTCTGGCGCCGGCTTATTTTTCAAATAATGATCAAAGAACTGCATCATCCGAATAGCAAAATCAGTTTTGTCTTGCCGTTGTGTGAGGCCGTGCCCCTGCCCGTTGTAGTTTAACATCCAAACGGGTTTATCAAGCCTTCGTAACGCCATGTAAAACTCAATGCCCTGATACCAAGGAACGGCACCATCGGCATCGTTGTGCATCATCAACAAAGGCGTCTTAATTTTGTTGGCATAAAAGATGGGGGAGTTTTCAATATAATTCAAAGGCTTTTCCCAAAGTGTGCCACCAATTCGACTTTGCGTCTTTTCATATTGAAACATTCGACTAAGCCCGCTTTCCCAACGAATGCCACCATAAGCGCTGACCATATTGGAAACGGGAGCTCCCGCTTCTGCCGCCACAAATAAATCCGTGCGAGTGATCAGGTAGGCCGTTTGAAAACCGCCCCAGCTGTGTCCTTGCACACCAATATGCTTTTCGTCGACAAAACCTTTAGCCATTAAACTGGTTACCCCTGGCATGATACAATTGTAGGCACTTTCACCAGGCGAACCGATTTTGTAAACAATGTCGGGGACGAACACCAGGTAGTCATTGCTGGTGTACAGAGAATAATTAATGTAAGACCGAATTGGTGCGGGTACGTAGTGGTAGTGAATGTTGTCCGAATTCTTTTCGTAGAAATAAACAAGCATTGGATATTTTTTTGTTGGATCAAACCCTTCTGGTTTATAAAGAAGGCCCTGCAATGGAGTGTTGTCAAGAGAAACCCAATTTACCATCTCCACCTTGCCCCAAAGATATTTTTTCATCTGCGGATTGGCGTCGGTGATCTTCTTGAAGGAAGCGAAATTAAAATCACCTGTCCAAACGTCAGGGAACTCCCCAAAGCTTTCACGCGTAAATAAAAGTTGGTTGGCCTGTTTTGATTTAACAGTCCCGGCAAACCTGAAATTATCCATCAGCAGTTTGGTAAGGGTTCCATCGAGCAGGGAGAGTTTGTAATAACCAGAGGCTTTGGTTGTTTCATTAAATGCCGAAAGCAACATTTCTATGGCTGGATCAATCCACCTCTCTTCCGGATCCAGTTTGAGGTAACGAAAGACTATTTTCTGTTGCCTGCCAATTTTAGTAAGGTTAATCGGTTGTTTTTTGTTTTCCGGATCGAAACTCCAAAGATCATAGCGGTCATAAATAATTAGCGCTCGATCATCTTTCGTCCACCCTGCAACTCCATAAGAATTAGGATAATCTGGATGATCATCTTCTTCGTCAGCAAATTTTATTTTCAACCCTTCATTGAGTTTTATGGTTTTTGCAGATAGTACGGAATAGTTAAACCATGCTGTATCAGGCGGACTGAACCAATACACATGGTTCCCCAACGGCGAAAAAGAAGCGTGGCCCTTCACTTTGGAGGCAATGGTTTTTTGTGATTTATCTTTAATGTCAAACAAATAGAAATCATGGTAGGGTGAATTTTCCCAGGTAATCATTTTACGATAGGGCAAATCAGTCTCACCAAGAAAGACCGAAGTATTTCCCTCATTGGCGATTTCAATATCAGGAATTTGGCGGTTCCCTATTTGGGTTACTGATTTATCGACGAGATCGATTACGGCCAGATACGACCGCTTCTTTTCTGTTTCAACTTGTTTATTTTGTTGAGGATAAATAAATCCATCATCACCTCGCCAGATTTCCACGTTCACAATTTCTTCCGGTAGCAAGGTGGTATCCTGAACAAGGGGCCTGGGAGATGTTCCAAAAAATAATTTTAGGCCGTCCTTTGAAAACGAAGGCGAATAATTTTCATTAATCAACCAGTTGGGAGTTATTGCCAGCGAACGTTCCAACTCCAGAGGAGTGGCTACTGCATCATTCATTTTCCAATAAAATAATTGGTAATGGTGAATGGGCGCTTTCGTTGTGTCGGTGTCGACCAGAAATGAAGCTTGGTTCCCATCTTCGCTTAGGGTCAGGCCCTTAAATTTATATTTTTTCTTTCCTTCATAGAGGGGTTGAAGTTTTTCAGAAGGAAGATCAAATCGGTAAACGCCCGCCTTTAGCGTGCTGTCGTTACCCGAAGATGAAAACAACAGCGCCTGTCCGTATTTCGAAAAAATAAAATCCTTGACAAAACCAAATTGGATTTCATTTTTGCTCTGAATTTTTCGAAGCACTAATGTGTAACCGTTGTCATCGTTGTTTGTCTTGGATTTCTTTTTTTTCTTTTCCGTGTTTTTCCCTTCGGGTTTGGACCCCTCCTCCTTCTTGGGTTTTTCTTCTTTTTTTGGTTCTAATTGATAGGCCACCCACCCCCCTGATTTTTCGGGGATCCGATAGGATTTTACGTCTGCAATTTTTTCGGTTTTGTGAGAGAGGAAGGAATAGATACCCAACGAGTCTTTTGGCAGGTCTTCTTTTTTCTTTTTCTGCCTTCTCAAATTTTTCAACAGTTTCGTTGGCGGTCTGATTTTAAAGATGGCAAACTGGTTATCAAAAGAGAGAGAAATATTGTCACCCCGTCTTACTGAATCCAGTGTCTGGGCCCTAAGGTCATAAAAAATAGCCCTGCCGTCTCCATCTTGCGGATTGATAGTGAAAACCGCAAAATGACCGTCACTGGTAATGGCCTTGTAGGGGATCTCTTTCCAGCCATCATAAACCTGGTGAGAAAGCGGAAGTTTTTGAATTGGAGCTGAATTTGTCTTTTGGGCTTGCAAGGGGAATATCAAGGCACCAATTAGAGTGACTAAAAGCAATCTTTTCATAGAGAAAATTAATTAACTAAATCTAATGAAAAGAAAACGCTCCGTGAATGGGGATGGGACAAGTGGCTACAATCCTACGTAGTAAAGATGATTTTTAAGTATAAACGAACTCTCCCAATGTACTTTTTACTGTAACCTTCTTTTCCGATGACTTTTCTACCCTCCCTACCACTTTGGCGTCGACTCCAAAACTTTTTGAAATTTGAATGGCTTGATCGGCCACTTTTGGGTCCAAATAAATTTCCATGCGATGGCCCAAGTTGAAGACTTTATACATTTCCTTCCAATCTGTTCCGCCGCAATCGTGAATGAGTTTGAAAAGGGGAGGAACGGCAAATAAATCATCTTTAATCACATGGAGATGTTCGATAAAGTGCAGGACCTTGGTTTGAGCACCGCCACTGCAGTGCACCATTCCGTGAATATGTGATTTGATTTCCTTAAAAAGCTTGATGGCTACTGGCGCGTAGGTTCGTGTGGGTGACAAAACGAGCTTCCCTATATTTACCGGTGCATCGGCTATCGTATCTGTTACCTTGTACTTTCCGGAGTAAACCAGATCGTGGGGAACGTTAGTATCGTAGGATTCAGGATATTTTGAAGCATACTCCTTATGGAACACATCGTGGCGAGCTGAGGTAAGTCCGTTGCTGCCCATGCCCCCATTGTAGTCATCTTCATAATGCGCTTTTCCAAACGATGCCAAACCAACGATCACATCACCGGCTTGAATACGGCTATTGTCAATGACCTCACTTCGCTTCATCCTGGCGGTGACCGTACTGTCGACAATAATCGTCCTGACAAGATCGCCCACATCAGCTGTTTCTCCACCGGTACTTTGAATTTCCAATCCGTGCTGACGTAGCATGTGGAGCACATCCTCCGTTCCGGTGATAATAGCAGAAATTACTTCGCCCGGAATTAAATTCTTGTTTCTACCAATCGTCGAGGAAAGAGCAATGGGGCCGACTGCCCCAACGCATAACAAGTCATCGATGTTCATGATAATGGCATCCTGTGCAATGCCTTTCCAAACAGTTAGGTCGCCCGTTTCTTTCCAATAAACATAGGCAAGCGAAGATTTTGTGCCGGCTCCATCGGCATGCATGACCGTACAGTGACTGTCATCATGACCTAAAAGATCGGGAACGATTTTGCAAAATGCTTTTGGGAAGAGTCCCTTATCTAAATTTTTGATAGCGTGATGAACATCTTCCTTTGAAGCGGACACACCACGTTGTGCATAGCGATCGGTACTCAAGGAATGCTTATTTTAACTTGACGCCAACCCATAAATAACCCGGGGAAGAGAGTACGTTGTATTGATACCCAGAGTAATACCGCTGTTGCTGCTGGTTTGGCTGACCGTATGACCCTGGAATTCGGGAGGTCGGGCTGTAGCCCGTGTTGCCCGCCGGGTTTTTATTTTGAACAACAAGACGGCCAGTTTCGAATTCAACCCCTAACAGGGGCACTTCTTTTTTATTAATTCGAAATGCTTTGAACGGAATTTTAGCTTCATAAATATAGGATCCATCATCCAGGGCTACAATTATAGCTTCTATGCCGTTAGCTAATCCGAGTCGGCTGGAAACAATATTTTCCTTGGCTAATCCCAGGAGTTCAACAACCTCCACATCGCTGATCAATTCTTTTTTCATCGCGATTTTCTGTGATGTTTCGGTCGCTTTATCGATGGCTTGCGGTTTCTCCTTCTTTAGTTCGCTTTCATCTTTCCCCACCGGATATTTCAACCCGAGTTTACCCTTCTTTTTTCCTTTCGGATTAAGTTTTAAGTAAAGTCCAAACAAACCAATTTTTTGTTGGGTGAGGTCGTCGGCAACTTTTAAACGGAAATATAAATTATCTTCATCGTTGGAAACATTGCATAAAAATTTTCCGTCTGGATCAATCCACCACTCTACCGGCCAATCGTCAACGCGCCCATCAATCACGGGAGGTTTATCCAGTTGCACACTCTCATGAACTCCCTTTTGCGCAAACACCGAAATTGAAAAACAAAGTAAAACCAGACCGAACAGTTTTGTCATACCAAATCATTTTAAATTCAAAATTAGAATAAAGCGCGGTATCTTCAGCGGTAAATGAGGTTCAGTTTGCAAAATACTTCCCACACCACAATACCAAGGCAAACGGAGATGTTTAAGGAATGTTTAGTGCCGGTTTGAGGGATTTCGATTGCCACATCGCCACAATCGATAACCCCATCACTCACGCCATGAACTTCATTGCCAAAAACCAGGCAGTATTTGGTTCCTTTTTCAGGATGGAATTTTTGCAAGGGTATACTTTCGTTCGTCTGTTCAATAATGATGATTTGATACCCTTGTTCTTTTAGTGTTTTGGCGGCCGCTTCTGGTTTTTCAAAATATTCCCAGGCCACCGAATCGGTCGAACCAAGCGCTGTCTTGTGAATGTCCCGGTGTGGGGGGGTACCGGTGATTCCAGTGAGATAAATTTTTTCTATACGAAAGGCATCCGAGGTGCGGAAAGCCGAGCCCACATTGTGCAGGCTACGCACGTTATCCAACAAAATGGAAACCGAAAGTTTTTCAACACCCCGGAATTCATTGACCGAAATACGACCCAGCTCTTCAAGTTTAAGTTTTTTCATCGGTTAATATCATTAATTGCAAGGATGCCCAATTCAGCACGGAGAATCAAAACGAATAAGACGAATTGGACAAATTTACTCTTCATCCAGTTAAAATTCTTAATTTAAAGTCAGATGAATGCCAGACTTAATTTTCATTCCTTGGGGCTGCTTTGCCGATGGCCATTTCTCGGTTATTCGCGGGCAATGGCCATAACCCAAAGAATCGAAAGCGCATTGTTTCAATTCATAAGGGGGGCCATCCGATAACGGGTTGAATTTGATTCACTAATTGAATGGCTTCCTTTGCTTGGCGCACATCATGAACCCTTAATAGCGACGCGCCTTTTATCAACGCGATTGTGTTGAGGACGGTTGTTCCATTGAGGGCACTTTCCGGATTAGTTTTCAATGTTCGCCAAATCATGGATTTACGCGAAAGCCCAACCAGCAACGGTTTTTCAAGGATGTGAAAACGATCAAGTTGATTGAGCAACTCGAAATTTTGTTGCGCCGTCTTGGCAAAACCGAAGCCGGGATCAACAAGAGTATCTTTCACGCCAAGACCATGAAGTTTAAAAATCTTTTGATGAAAGGAATCGATAATTTCTTTAATAAGATTTTCATACGTGGCTTCCTGCGTCATGGTTTGAGGCGTCCCTTTCATGTGCATTATGATATAAGGAATTTGAAGAGAAGCAACGGTGTCAAACATGTCTTTATCCAAATCCCCACCCGAAATATCATTGATTAAAGATGCCCCGGCTTCAACCGCCTGTTTTGCAACCCGGGCCCGGAAAGTATCAATGGAAACGATGGTATCGGGAAATTTTTTAGTAATAAGTTTAATGGCTGGCATGACCCTGCTTAGTTCTTCCTCTTGGGAGATGTCCTCCGCCCCCGGACGCGTGGAGTAACCACCCACATCAATAAAATCGGCCCCTTCAGAAACCATTTTTTCAACCTGTTTTAAAATTGATGTTTCATCCCCGTATTTGAAGCCGTCGTAAAAACTGTCGGGAGTCACGTTGAGGATACCCATTACTCGGGGTTCTGAAAGATCGATCAGTTTGCCGCCAACGTTGAGTGTTTTGTTGACCGAAAATATTTTACTTTGCATCCTTTATGAATGATAGAACCGCTCACGAATATAAAGAGGTGATGGCTGCCTGCAAAGCCCTGTTTGCTAAAAAGACGCACGACTATGGCACCGCCTGGCGTGTACTACGCCTTCCTTCCGTTACGGACCAGATTTTCATTAAAGCGCAGCGTATCCGGAGCATTCAGGAGAAAAGATCCCAAAAAATAGAGGATAGTATCAAGGATGAATTCATTGGCATCATCAACTATTGCATCATTGCCATGATGCAAATGATTTTGATTGATTCTGATAAAACGGAAATGAGCTTTGAAGAACTGGAACCGATGTATGATCGCGCAGCAGGTGAGACCTTTGATCTTCTTCAGAACAAGAACCACGACTACGATGAAGCCTGGCGCGACATGCGCGTAAGTTCGATGACCGATATCATTCTTATGAAATTGTTGCGCGTGAAACAAATTGAAGACATCGATGGCAAAACTTTGGTAAGTGAAGGAATAAAGGCCAACTACCAGGACATGATTAACTATTCGGTATTTTGTTTAATAAAACTAAAATGATTCTGGAGGCTGGTCGGTGGATGAATTTGATCCGGTACCCAGCATCGAGCACCTATATTTATGCAAAAATTCTTTGACCAGTTCTCTCGCTATTTTGTCGGGGTGCTTTTTATTTTCTCCGGGCTGATCAAGCTCAATGATCCAGTTGGCACGCAGATCAAGATGGAGGAATATTTTGAAGTCTTTGCTGATGACTTCGGTTCGTTCTTTAATCATTTCATTCCTTGGTCGCTGGAAATCGGAATGATAATGATGGTGTTGGAGGTTGCCCTGGGCATTGCTATTCTGATTTTCTGGCGAATGAAATGGACAGGCTGGGTTCTGCTTTTGCTCATGCTTTTTTTTACTTTCCTCACATTCTATTCGGCTTATTTCAATAAAGTTACCGACTGCGGTTGCTTTGGTGACGCCATCAAACTTACTCCCTGGCAGTCATTTGCAAAAGATATTGTGCTGATGGGATTTGTATTTCACTTATTTTGGTATAAGCACACCTACGTTCCCGTGTTGCGAACACGAGAAGGAGATGGACTAATAATGGCGGTGGTGTCGTTCAGCCTCTTGCTGGGCATTCGGGCAATCAACCACTTGCCCTTTATCGATTTTCGCCCCTATCGCACGGGTAACACTATCCCCCAACAAATGCAACCGCAGGAGCAACCGATTATTGAATATGTCTTTGAAAAGGAGGGAAGAGAAATTAGATCGCAAAAATATTTATCCGAGGCAGGATACAAATATGTTTCTTCAAAAGTATTGAACGAGGATAAGACGAAACCCAAAATCACGGATTATAGTGTCACCACCCCGGATGGCGAGGACAAGACGGCCTATACGTTTGAAGGAAACAAATTGATCCTGGTGTTATTCAACGTCGAAAAAACTTCGACGAAGAATATTGCCGTGATTCGGGAACTTACCCAGAAATTGGAAGGCAAAGTAGATTGTTTTATTCTCACCGCTTCCAGCAGTGAGTCAATTGAAAAATTCCGACATGAAAATCAGTTGGCTGTTCCTTATTATTTTTCGGATGCGACGGTTTTAAAGACCATCATTCGCTCTAACCCGGGGATTGCCTTGTGGCAGCAGGGAAGGGTGCTGGGCAATTGGCATCATAATGATACGCCTTCAGCCGAAGAAATCCTTCACCTGATTTCCAACCATTAATGAAATTCTTCCTCATTGGCATGCCGGGCTCCGGTAAAACAACGTTGGGGAAATTGTTGGCCGTCGAACTGAAATTAAATTTTATTGATTTGGATTTGGAAATCGAAAAATCAGAAGGCCAGCAGATCAATCAGATTTTCGAAAAGAAAAAGGAGGATTATTTCCGAAGAGTGGAATCGGCCATGTTGAAGACGTATTGCTTCTCGAGGGAAAGTTTTGTGATGTCAACGGGCGGCGGTGCCCCCTGTTTTCATGACAACATGTGGCAAATGAATCATTCTGGCAAAACAATTTTTCTTGATGTTCCTGCGAGCGAAATTGCCAATCGACTCCAGAAAACAAGTTTAATTGAGCGCCCGTTGTTTGCACGACTTGCTCCCGAGCAGCTGAAAGATAAAATTGAATTCCTTCGGTCGCAGCGAATTACCTATTACAGGCAGGCTAATTTCATTTTTGAAGGAACGGATATTCCAATGCAGACGGTAATCTCAAAAATCAAAGGTTAAAGCCGACGGTGACCATAACCGACGTGGTCGCATTTTTTATAGTAACAACAGGACTGTAAATGGAATTTATGGAGTACGGATTATAGGAAGAGTTCCACTGCGTCTGGATAACCGCTAAATCCACAAAGAATTTTGACGAGCGATATCCTGCGCCACCGGAGAGGCTAGTAATGGTATTTGATGTCTTGTTTTGAACAGCAGCATAAGGATCCGGCATGTAGCTGTAGCCCACCCGCGCTCGAAATTTTCCGAATCGATACTCGCCCCCCGTTCGGATATTGAAAACATTCGTGTACAAGGTTTTTATCTCATTGTTGTCTCCCGTGAAATCAAGGCCATTGGTTTGGGAAGACAAGCTTGATTTACTATAATTTACCTTCTCTACTTCAGCGGTGATTAACCCGCGTTTCTGGATAAAGAAAGTGGCTCCCGCTTTGATCCTCCAGGGCGTTGTTAAGGTATAATTTGACAGCAGTTGAGTCAAGGAATCTCTCACGCCATTCAATACTGTGTTGTGACTTGGATAAGTGGCATCGATGAAGGTGTAATTGTCCCAGCCGGAGGTAAGCGTTGCATTGTAGTTATCGGCAACGGAATAAAAGTAGGTTGGTGTCGCTACCGACAAGCCAAATTGAATAAAATCTTCCGGACGTATGATCGCACCGATTGTGGTATTGATACCGGAACCTTTAATTTGATAGTCTTCATTTAAATCAAATCCGAGTAAAGGGGTAGGTTTGGGATTATCGACGAATGACTCTGAATAGGTCTTTATGGAATGATAATTGAAGCTTGGAAAACCCACGGTGGCGCCCAAATAAAAGAAATCGCCAAAGTTCAGACCATACGAAACATTAAATTGATTTTGAGCACCAGTAACCTGAACACGCTCATGTTGAAAAGGGATCTGGTTTGCATAGGTGTGGTACTGGGAAGAATCACCCCCCTTATTAATTTCACTCATGGGGCCGATCAAATAATTATTGAAGGCCAGTCTTTGAAGTGTGTAATAAGAAGAACCATTCTGATAAAACTGATCGGGAGTGGCTCCATTACTCTGTTCAATAAAATAATCGATTAATGAGTTATTGGGGTTGGTTCCCTGATAGGTAAAGTTTTGGTTGAAATTATTGGTGCGAGTAAGGGAGAGGGCAAAATTTCCACTCACAAGTTTTCCTTTGTTTTTATCGTTATGAAAAACAACACTGAATCCTGGAATATTGAAATTCGATTTTGAGTCACCGGTTGAATTTCCTAAATAACTTGTAGTAGAGTTAAAATAATTCATGCCCAGGGAAAGGGTAGCTTCCGAACGGTTAAAAAATCCCAACCCCGCAGGGTTTGAAAAAGCAGAACTATAATCACCACCCAAAGCAACTTGCGACCCTCCCATGGCTTGAATCCGGGCGCTGCCACCTGGGCTGATTCGGCTGAAGAGTAAAGCTTCTTCAGCATACGTTTGAGCCAAGGCACTTATCGAAATGAACACACCAAAGCCACTTAGCGCCAGGCTAACTATTTTCTTCATAAGAAATTAAGTTGAGTAGAAAGGACGATCGAATAAATTTATCGTCTTCCGTGTCCGCCACCACCACTATGACCACCGCCACCACTGAACCCACCACCACCGGAGAACCCGCCAATGCTGCGGCCACCACCAAAGGATGAATTGCTCCAAGAACTTCTCGAAGAAGAATTATTCCAAGAACTGCCTGTATTGGGACTGTTCCAAGAATTGCGTGCACTTGAGTTGCTACCGATATTTCCCATGGCACCACGACTGGAGTTGCTTGCACTTTGTTTCCAGGCATTATTGTAGTACGACGTTGAGCTATTTGACGCCAAGCCGCTTCTCGCCGCACTGGATGAACGCGCGCCGCTGCCACTATAGTAAGCTGTATTACCTCGTGATGAACTGGAAGTATAGTGGCTAATCATTGGGGTATTGCTACGAGATGGGTGTCGTCCGTATACTGGTCCACCCGTTTCGCTACTGTTTACGACCACCACGGAAGGATAACCGTATCCGTATCCCATCCCCATCATTCCATAGCTATACGGATTGTAGCCATACATCCCATATCCCATGCTCATGTACGGTGACATTCCATACATGCTGCTGTAACTCATACCAAGCCCATAACTCATCATAGGGTATCCCATTCCCATTCCATAACCCATTCCCATTCCATATCCCATTCCCATTCCATAACCCATTCCCATTCCCATTCCCCCCATGCCATACATGCTGGAGTAAGGACTTCCATAACCCATCCCATACATGCTGGAGTAAGGGCTATAACCATATGGGCTTCCGTATGCCGAGTTATTGTATCCCGTGTTGCAGTTGCAGCTATTGCTATACAAACTTTGATTTACTGTCGGCTGATAGCTCGGGGTAAAATACGATGAAGTAGTTGTTGCATTAGCCCCCACTTTTGCGCCGGCGATGTAATCTGGGTTTTCGTTTCTGGCAGAATAGCTGTCAGAGGGGTTGATGATTTGCGCAGTGCTATTTTCTTTAGCAGATGCTAAAACCACTTCTTCACGGCTCGATATATTTATCTTAGTCCGGTCTTTTGACCCGAAATACATGTCATCATTTTCTTGGGCGAACACACCAATCCCGAAAGAGATTGCCAACAGGGACAATAAAATTGATTTTGTTTTCATAAGGTTACTGGATCACTCCTAAGGTTAATAACGTAAATCTAGTCATTTTGGATATTTTAAAGAACAAGTTTCTTTGATAAAACGATCAGGGCTGCACGACAGTAAATATATTTGCACCCTTAAACTACACAAATTCAATACCAAAAATGGGAAAAGAGATTACTAACCGTGCTGATGACTACTCGCAATGGTATATTGACCTGGTTAAAAAGGCCGATTTGGCAGAGAATTCGGATGTACGGGGCTGTATGGTCATAAAACCTTACGGCTTTAGCATCTGGGAAAAAATGCAGCAGGCGCTCGACAAAATGTTCAAAGACACGGGTCATTCGAATGCCTATTTCCCCCTGTTTATCCCTAAATCTTTTCTTGCTAAGGAAGCAAGTCATGTGGAGGGTTTCGCCAAAGAGTGCGCGATTGTGACACATTATCGCCTAAAAAATGCTCCCGATGGCAGCGGCATCATTGTTGATCCGGATGCCAAACTGGAAGAAGAGCTTATTGTACGTCCTACTTCGGAGACGGTCATATGGAGCAGTTATAAAAAATGGATTCAATCTTACCGTGATCTTCCGCTATTAATTAACCAATGGTGCAATGTGGTGCGTTGGGAAATGCGCACCCGTTTGTTTTTGCGTACGGCAGAATTTCTTTGGCAAGAAGGGCATACGGCGCACGCTACCTCGGATGAAGCAGTGAAAGAAACCCTACAGATGCTGGATGTATATGCCGACTTTGTTGAAAACTTCATGGCTGTGCCGGTGATCAAAGGAAAAAAAACGGAAGGCGAAAAATTTCCAGGGGCGATCGATACTTATTGCATTGAAGCCTTAATGCAGGATGGAAAGGCATTGCAATCGGGTACTTCGCATTTTCTCGGACAGAATTTTGCTGAAGCTTTTGATGTGCAATTCACCAATAAAGAAGGAAAACTGGAATTGGTTTGGGGGACTTCGTGGGGAGTTAGTACGCGTCTGATGGGTGCACTGATCATGGCGCATTCGGACGATGATGGATTGGTGTTACCTCCTAAATTGGCTCCTATTCATGTGGTGATTGTACCCATTTTTAAAACGGAAGAAGAACTCAATAGGATTTCAGCAAAAGTGGAAACGATTATCGCTGCTTTGCGCCAGCTCGGGTATGCGGTGAAGTTTGATAACCGTGATAACTACAAACCTGGTTATAAATTTGCCGAATACGAAATGCGCGGAGTGCCTGTGCGCATGGCCGTAGGCCCACGCGATTTGGAAAACGGAACCGTGGAAGTGGCCCGCCGGGACACCAAGGAAAAGAAAGTGATGAAAATGGATGATGTAGTGAATGAAATTCCTGTATTGCTCGATGCGATCCAGCAAAATATTTATCAAAAGGCTTTAAAATTCCGCGCCGATCATACACGCAAAATTGACGCCTACGATGAGTTCAAAAAATCACTGGATGAAACCCCAGGATTTATTTTAGCCCATTGGGATGGCACCAAAGAAACGGAAGCCGCTATTAAAGACGAAACCAAGGCTACCATCCGCTGCATTCCATTGGATGCCCCTGAAGAAAATGGAAAGTGTATTTATTCTGGAAAGCCTTCCAACAGAAGAGTCTTGTTTGCCAGGGCGTATTAAGCCATCGCTTTGACAATATTGACAAACTCTCTTGACTTCAGGGAAGCGCCTCCCACCAAGCCACCATCTACATCAGGGCAGGAAAAAAGTTCTTTGGCGTTGTCGGCCTTTACGCTTCCACCGTAAAGAATGGAAATGTCTGCTGCAACCTCCGCTCCATATTTTGAAGCGAGATGTTTACGAATAACCGCATGCATGTCCTGTGCCTGTTGCGACGAGGCGGTTTTGCCGGTGCCAATCGCCCAGACGGGCTCGTAAGCAATGACGATTTTCTTTAATGAATCAGCGCTTAAATGGAACAAGGCTTCCTCTACTTGTTGCTTCACTAATTTTTCGTGTGTTCCGGCTTCGCGGATCTCCAATGGTTCGCCGCAACAGAAAATAGGCGTGAGTTGAGCGGCCAAGGCGCCGTCGACTTTTTTTGCCAACATTGCTCCATCTTCACCAAAATATTGCCTGCGCTCACTGTGCCCAACAATGACGTAAGGGATTCCCATCGATTTCAACATCAGGGCAGATACCTCTCCGGTATAGGCGCCAGAATCATGCTCGCTGCAATTTTGGGCTCCAATTTTTACGGACGAATTTCCTAATTGATTTTTTAATGAAAACAAATAGGGATAAGGTACGCAAAGCACAATGATCGTATTTCCTTTTACTTCATCTTCAACCAAGCCCATCACCTCTGCCGTTAGGGATTTTGCTTCCTCCAACGTCTTGTTCATTTTCCAGTTGCCGGCTACTATTTTTTTACGCATAATGTAAGATGGTTAGTTTTCGTTTATCGTTTCTTCGGATGGGTTAATAAAATTATTTTGAACTAAAAGTAAAAATTTCTGAAGTGTTTTCTCGGGTCATGCGGGCACTCTTTACGGGATTCTTGTAAGTAACGTGCACAAGGTTTGATTGGTCATCATGGATTTCCGTGACGATATCATTGAACACCTCGATGGTTTTTAGTTTTTTTATATTTTCAATCTCCAGGTAACTCACAAAAGAAATATCTTCTTTTTCATATCCCAGAAAATTAATCTTGGCAGGCTTTCCATCAATTTTCACTTTGAGATGAGCAGTCAAATAATTTCCAATGAGTTGTTTGGTGGTCAGGCCATTTTTTGGTTCCAAAATATCCAGCTCGGGTTCTTTGCGTTGTCCACGCACCCCCAGTTCCATCTCATCCACAAAAATGCGAGAGGTAATTTGTAGCGATTTCGATTTGTCATTGTAATTGATTTCCGTCACGGAAATGTGAATGGGGTGCAGCGCCAAAATGAAAGAAAAGAAAAGGCTGAGGATCATAGTAAAATTTATTTTCAAAAATACCGTTAACTTGCTGAAACGAAAAACGTTTTTTATTTCTACCGGTAACATGCTTTATTTAAAATCAAACTGTGCGCTATTTCTTATTAGGTTTTGTATGGTCGTTACTCCTGTTTTCCTGCAAGGAAGTAACATTTAAAGAACCACAGCCGGCAGGGGTTTCTGCGTTGAAAGAGGTGCCGACGGCGCTGCGCGGGAGTTATCAGACTTATGATCAGACTTCGGGTGATTTTTCTGACACCTTGATTATTGAAGATTGGGGCTATCGTATGAAAGATAAAGACGATAAGGACTGGTTGGGGCGTGGCACGTTGAGTGATACCCTGGTGGTTAAATTTTATGAAAATTACTATTTCGTTAATTTCAAGTCAGGAGGGCAATGGATATTGCGGTTAGTAAAACAGGACACGGACGGGTCGATCCGCTTTTTGGCGATCGATATTCAGGATGATGCCAAGCGAAAGGATATTCTTAAAAAAATTTCAAGAAAACTCAAGATCAGTGAGTTCAAACATAAAGACGATACCTATTATCAGATCAATCCGACCTCGCAGCAACTCCTGTCTTTAATAAAAGAAGGATATTTTACCGGACCGAGGCTCACCAAGATCAAATAAATTAACCGAGTTGTTCGATCAGTCGGTTGAAGGTTTTCTGTAAAAGCATTCGCATGTTATTGGCGCGTTCTTCATGATACCCGGTTTCACTATCGTCCATATAATTCACTTTGGTCATTTCTAATTGCAAGGCGTGCACACTGTCCGAGGGCTTTCCAAAATGACGTGTTATGAATCCTCCTTTGAAAGGATGATTATGGCTTACCGAATAAGGACCATGATCTAAAACACCCAAGGTCGATTCAATCAATCCGGGCGAAGCGGAGGTGCCATCGACATCGCCTAAGATCAAATCGGGGAATTTTTCTTTTTGAATGGTTAGAACCACCTGGCGAATGGAGTGACAATCCCACAACAACACTTTTCCGAACTTCTTTTTCAATCGAATAATATTCTCCTGGATCTGCTGCTGGTAAGGCCAATAATATTGCTCCAGCCTCCGGCTAATTTCCGCCGGGTCAATTTCTTTTCGCCCATCGCGATACAGCGGCTCACCCAGGAATGTGGTGGTCGGACAAAGCCCCGTAATGATCCTGCCATCGGTATATAGTGGTTTGCTTTGCGGATCGCGGTTGAGGTCAATTACCCAGCGGCTGTACCGGGCTGCAATTAAGGTCATGCCCATGGAGGGAGCGAAATCGTATAATTGATGAACAAACCAATCAGTATCATCGGGTGTAGCGATTAAGCGGGGCTCGTACTGATCTTTCAATTCACCAGGAAAATCAGTGCCGCAGTGCGGCACGCTGATCAGGATCGGAACTTCGGTCCCTTGAGCTCGATGGGTGTTGAAGTTCATTTTTGATCCTTGGATTTTTTCTTCTTGGATTTCTTTCCGGATTTTAGCTGTTGGATTTCTTCGTTAGCCTTACGGAGGGCCGTGGCTTCTTCAGTATTAAGTTGTGCCAGCTTTTGATTTTGAATTTTTAAATTCTGAACTTCCCAATCTGGAGAAATCCTCTTCTTCAATTTCATGATCCGCTTAAAGGATTCATCAATTCTTCCTTTCTTAATTTCACCCGAAGCGACAAAGGTCTTAATGATGTCATGGACCCTATCCACCGTTCGATTTTCTACACCCATGATGTTGTTTGAAAAACACATGATGTCCACGCCCGCATTCACAGCCAACTTGATCGATTCCTCTAAGCCGTAATTGTTCGCAATGGCCTTCATCTGCATGTCATCCGAAAATACGACCCCATTGAACTTTAATTTTTTTCTTAAAATGCTATCCAGTATTGATTTCGAAAGTGTCCCTGGCAATGCTCTATGATCAAGTTTTCTATTAACGATGTGACTGGTCATCACGCCATCGACATAGCCAGAATCAATGAGGAGTTGATATGGCCTTAACTCCCGGTCCGACCACGTATTGGTGACATCGGCGAGCCCAAGATGGGTGTCGTCCTTGGAGCTCCCATGCCCCGGAAAATGTTTGAGCGCAGTGATCACCCCATACTTGCGGTGTTCCTTTACTACCTCTTTGGCAAATAAGGCCACGCTATCCTCATTGGCTGAATAGGATCGTTCGGGCCTAACTATGACTGGATTAGTTGGATTAATCGCCAGATCAACGCAGGGCGCGAAATTCACATTGATGCCAAGCCCGGCCAGCGTTGCCGCCGTAGCTTCGGCATAGAATTGTACGGAATCCAGTGATTTAAATTTTCCGATGGCAGCAGCAGTAATCGAGCGAGGAAAGCCGTATTTTTCTTTTAACCGGTTTACTTTACCTCCTTCCTGGTCAATACAAATAAATAAGGGAATCAGCGCATTTTTCTGATA
>Ga0075019_10000292_pt1 | contig 28748 bp, 24 predicted proteins | sample ColStrG_CSR_2013_FD_71473 | JGI IMG/M metagenome (GOLD analysis project Ga0075019, IMG submission 71473) | Freshwater sediment microbial communities in response to fracking from Pennsylvania, USA - Cold Stream Run_MetaG_CSR_2013 | ecosystem: Environmental > Aquatic > Freshwater > Creek >...
AAGTAAGTCCTGTTCATGTAATCGTGAGGTAAATCCGTCGCTTCGGCAGCGGGTGAAAGATTTGAAATATGGTTTTATGAAGTGTGAGTCGCTTGCTGATATTTGGTTGCGAGAAGATTACCAGCCGGCTTTGATGCAATCCGCAATTTGGTGGGCTTCGTCAAGAGATACGCCGGGATGGATTGGAATATGGATTTGTGTGGCGTCAAAGGCAGCTTGTTGGGGTAAATCGTGCTGGCCCCCAAAGACGTCGTTTCGATCAATACGCTGATGGACCACCGACGCAGTCACGCCTCGTGCCCTCAGCATTCGAATGAAATTGAGACGATTTTCCACATGCATACCAAATAGCCAATACGCGCTCGTCCGATCGTCGGCGTATTCAAATAATCGAAGGCCATCCACATTTACCAGGCCGTCGCGATAGACTTTGGCAATTGCCAATCGGTGATGCATACGCGCTTCGAAAGTTTTTAGATTGGCAATGCCCAGCGCGGCCGCATAATTGTTTAAATGATATTTGAAGCCCAACTCCGTGATGTTATAGTCCCGCTCGCCCAATTCGGTTTGTGGCGATTTTTTTCGATCGATGCCAAACCACCGTTTGGCGATGGCATCGTTCAAATGATTGGTGCGTAGGCTGATGGCGCCGCCATCGCCGGTCGTTAGGTGTTTGATGGCCTGAAACGAAAAGCAAGTGAAGTCTGCAATGGTGCCCACGGGCTGATTTCGGTAGGTGGCGCCCAGCGCGTGCGCAGCATCCTCAATTACAGCCACCTGATGACGCTTGGCAAGTGCCATGATTTCATCCATATCGCAAGGATACCCACCCCAGTGAACAGGAATGATCGCCTTGGTTTTAGAACTGATTTTTTCGCTGATCGACGCGACTGAAATGTTGCCGGTATGGTAATCGATATCTGCAAAAATAGGCTTTGCACGCTGCTGCAAAATTACCAAACCTGTGGCCACAAAGGTTTGGGCCGGCAAGATGACTTCGTCGTCGGGCTGCACACCCGCCAGTGCCAACGCCAAGTGGAGGGCCGAGGTACCTGAATTTACGGTTACCACGTTTTTGATGTTGAAAGTGGCCTCAAGCATCTTCTCAAACTGCACAACAGTGTCGCCTTCGCTTAGAAACGTAGAAGAAAGAACCTGATTCACCAGTTTGCTGGCGTCGGGATCAACATAAGTATGAAAGATTGGGATATTCAATTTTGTTATCGATTTTTGGTTATCGGCCCAGCATTTGCTCTAAGACTTCTTCAAACTTTTCTAAATCAACCTCGACGTCAAAAAAATTACCGGGCCTCGTGTCGCGATAAGCGCAGTTCAGGTAGTAATAGTTGCAACCGATCGAATCCGTCAATGAATAATAGTAATTGTTTTCGGTGTCGCCATTCTTTCTAAGTTCCATCACATTGCCGCCAGGCTGCATGAATGTGGCGTTGGTCAAATTTGCCCCATGCAGAGAGATCATGTTTTTTGCGTAGAAAGCTGTCTCGACCTGTTCTTTCACGCTTAGCTTTTCGAAATGAATTACCTTAAAGTCGTACTTGTCTAAAAGAGTAATGAGGTCTGGTTCGTTCAGTACTTTCCGGTACTTGGCCTCGCTCCGACTGATATAGATGTTGGGAGAATATTCAATCGTCGACATCTCCGGCTTAAAATAATCTAGTAGCGTTTTTCTGAGTGCCAAGAAATTGGTCGGGTTGATTTCGCCTGATGTTGTGATTTGTTTGGGCACGTAGAGCTCTGGACAATCCAGAAACGCGTCGACCGGAAATTTATAAATGGCCTTGCAAGAAAAAGCCCTGAGTGTTTCGTGGATGTAGGGGTATTGGTAGTGCTCAGGTAGTAAAAGGACGCAATCCTTGGCCAAAGTCTTTACAGCCTCTAGGCGTGGCAACGCGTCGCACATCCAGTGGAAGATGGCGTTGGACCAATAGTCAAAAAATAGCAAATAATTTTCGTTTGCTGGCAATTTGATTCTTCTTCGTTTTACCCGATTGGAAGCGACGTGCAGGGTGTTGTAAATTCTTTTGTGGTCGGGATATATCAAAAATCGCTTTTCAATCGATAACCCGCGAAAGACCACGCCCTCTGGGGTGACGTTGACATGGCGGTAATGATACAGGTGCGTTGGCGCCAAGGTCGGATGGCTTGCCTTTTCAAAAAGCGCCTGGTCTGCTTGAATCAAATTGGCGGGTGGTCGGCGCACCAGTTTTATTTCCGGATACAATAATTGTGTGTCGATGAGCATCATGGGCTATTTTATTCGCGTAGCGTGCCAATCCAAAGCCGGCAACAAGACGTTGTTGGCAAATTGATAAGTGTAGATCCCACGCGCCAGGCAACGGTCGTCCATCGGATCGACCAGACTGAAGCTCAACGTATTTTTTTGAATATCAAGCAATCGCGCGGGGATTGGATTGTATAATCCTATCCGGAAAAAGTATTCGCCAGCCTTCAGATAATTTTTCGGAATTTTCACGACAGACTTATACACCCCGGTCGCCTGCTTTTTCTTGCCGTCAAAATCCATCGGCGTATCAAACGCGTTGAACAGCTCAATGCCCCCGTAGCTATGCAACTCCACACTCACGCTAACGGGTATTCCGGTGATGTTTTCCCACACGATTTCCACGAAAAAGTCTTCGCACGTTTCGTGAATCATCCGGGTGGTTTCGGTAGCGTCCATTAGTCGGGCCTCCAGAATGGCGGCCTCCATCTTTTCTTTTTTGGGCGAAAACACCTCACGACCTATTTTGTTAACACCTTGGTAGAGGTATTTGCTCACCGCGTCATGGATCGACATGATGCCATCGCTTTTACCATTTTCAATAAATACTCCCTTGGAGCACAAGCTTTGCAAAGCGGCCATATTATGACTCACAAAAAGGATTGTGCGCCCACTCTTGCTCACATTTTCCATTTTGCCGAGGCACTTTTTTTGAAATTCGGCGTCACCTACTGCTAACACTTCATCGATCACCAAGACTTCCGGTTCAAGAAATGCGGCCACTGAAAATGCCAGTCTCAATTGCATGCCGCTCGAGTAGTGTTTGAGTGGAGTATCCAGAAATTTTTCGGTACCCGCAAAATCTATAATTTCATCAAACTTCGCATCGATCTCCTTCTTTTTCAGTCCAAGGATGGACCCATTGAGGTATACATTTTCTTTTCCAGTGAGTTCCGGATGAAACCCCGTACCCACTTCGAGCAAGCTGGCGATGCGCCCCCGTGAAATGATTTTGCCTGAAGTGGGCGGGGTGATTTTCGAAAGTATTTTCAGTAGGGTCGATTTGCCGGCTCCATTTTTGCCAATGATGCCGATTGACTCGCCCGCCAACACATCAAATGAGACATTGCTCAATGCCCAAAAGTCTTCGTCGCTATTTTTAGGCATTCGAAACTTAGCCAATCCCGAAATCTTATCGCGAAGGCTCAAGTAGGGTCCTTGCTCGTGGTGAATCTTAAATTTTTTGGAGATACTTTGTATCTCTAAGATAGGTTTCATACCCGTCAGCTCAAATCTGCAAAAAACATTTCCGTCCTCCTGAAATAGATGATGCCCAAAAAAAAGAACACAAAGCCCGACAGCAGGCTCACCCATACAAAATGTAAGTCTGGCATTTCAGTCATCATCGGAACTCTAAACAGCGTAATAGCGGCATACATCGGGTTGATTGCCAATAGATACTTCAGCCAGTTGTTGGCGACGATCGAAATCGGGTAAATGACAGGTGTAAGGAACAAAAGCGCCTGCACCAGGAATGGGATCACATAGCGGAAGTCTCTATATTTGACATTGAGCGCAGCGAGCAAACAGCCCGGACCAAACGTTGCAACAACGGCAATGATCAGCGCCGCAGGCCAAAGAAATACGGCCAACCATGCCTGAATGGGTTGGTGATAAAACCCGATCAGGCAGATGAACACCACAAAGGCAACCAGGAAATCAAAAACTGAAACAAGAATGGACGAAATGGGAATAATCAACCGGGGGAAATAGATTTTCTTAATGATTTGCGCATTGACCACCATGCTATTGCCGGCATTGGTAACGCCGGAAGAAAAAATGGTCCATAAGATTAGGCCCGAAAACGCAAAGACTGGATAGGACATGCCCTCGGTGGGAATGCGCATTGATTTTCCAATAAAAAATGTAAAAATGACCATCAGCAGCAGTGGCTGCAGGACAGCCCAAAGGAAACCAAGTGTCGTCTGTTTATATTTAACCTTGATGTCACGCCAAGTAAAAAAATAAAACAACTCTTTGTATTCGATCAACTCATGAAAATTGAGGCTAAAGTTGGATCTGGGTTTTATTTCAAAATAAGTGACACTATTCTTTAACATGATTGAAAGTAGACGTAAAAATGCATAAAATCAATAAAAGTATTTTAATCATCTGTCCGTATCCATTGGGGCATGCGCCATCACAAAGATTTCGATTTGAGCAATACCTGAGCCAATTAAGCCAAGTGGGGTTTCACTGGGTGGCCAAACCCTTTTATTCCGTCGAAACCTGGAAAATTCTATACGAACCCGGCATGTATGGCAGAAAATTTTTCGGTCTGGTTCAGGGCTTTTTCTCCCGAATTGGGACTTTGTTTTCAGTTGCCAGCTACGACTATGTATTAATCCACCGCGAGGCAACTCCGGTCGGGCCTCCGTTATTCGAGTTTTTGACAGCGCACCTCTTTGGGCGAAAGATTATCTATGACTTTGATGATTCCATTTGGCTGCCCAATACCAGCGCGGAAAACAAACTAGCAGCGAAATTGAAGTGGCATTCGAAGGTGGCGGCCATTTGCCGATGGAGTTACCGAATTAGCGGCGGCAACCGTTACTTGTGCGAATTCGCATGTCAGTATAATCCACGCACGACCATCAATCCCACCACCATCGACACCGATGCGCTCCACAACCCTCAGCGATATGCGCCATCCAATACCCATAAATCGTTGATCACTATTGGATGGACCGGAACCCACTCGACACTAAAATACCTTGAGGCACTTGAACCGGTGTTGGCGTCGCTTGAAATGAAATTTCAAAACCAGATTCAGTTTTTGGTGATTGCCAACAAGCCACCACGCTTGAATTTAAAAACATTGAAGTTTGTTCCCTGGACAGTCGAGCGCGAAGTGGAGGACCTCCTGCACATGGACATCGGGATTATGCCGCTCACCGATGACCTCTGGGCGAAGGGAAAGTGCGGTTTCAAAGCACTCCAATACATGGCCTTGCAAATTCCCACGTTGGCTTCGCCGGTGGGTGTGAATACGGAAATCATCCAGCATGGCGAGAACGGGCTCTTGTGTAATTCCGACGAGGAGTGGGAAAGCAATTTGACCCAACTAATAGAAAATAACCAAGTCAGACGATCGTTGGGCAAAGCCGCGCGCGAAACGGTGGTGGCTCGCTATTCGGTGTCCTCAAATACTTCAAATTTTTTATCCCTTTTTGAATAATCAAAAATCAGCGCCAGGGCGACCGCGAAAAATGGCAAGAGCGGAATCTTGTATCTGGCCAAGGTGCCAAAATTGTAAGTCGATACACCCACGGCAAAGGCAAAGGAAATTGAAAATATCAGGCAAAACAAAATGTTTGCGTCGCGCAATGAAGCGACAATGGCGAGGCGCCTTCGCAGCACCATTAACACGGTCAATACAAGAAAGACGAATCCCTCCAATGCAGATAAAAGCATCAGTGGATTTTTGACTTCCCACAAGTAAGGCCTGAACAGCGACACATTGATGGCTTTGGGCGAAAGACTGATGATCGACCCGAGGGATCCATCCAATTCGCCTAATGAATAGCCTGAGCCTGCATCGCGCCCCGACCAGTAGCGAATATCATAAGCGGTAACTTTTGCCGTTTCCGCAATCTTGTCCAACGAATATCTTTGGTCGCCTTCTCCCACTTTCACCACCGAATAGTAGGACGAAATAATGGCGATCACGGCTACTGCCGGCACCAAAAGGGCCTTGAGCACGGTCGACCGAATGTCGGCAAACTTTGCTGCTAAAATCCAGATGATTGCCGCGGGTAAATAGGCCTGTAACACAAACTTCCGAATGGAATAGATATAATAGATTGAAAAAATCAGCACCAAAACAGAGAACCACCCGAATCGTCGTTCAAAAAAAAGACGGTAAAGCAGATAGGTTGTTACGCCCAACAGCGACATCACAATCGTGTCTTTGAGAATGCCTGATCCCCAAAAAAAGACCGATGGAATAAAGCAAATCGAAATGGCCAGTGCGAAATGCAAATGAGGATATTGTTTGTAGAAAGTAAGGTAGAGCAACCAGGTGCCGAGAAAGCTGAGTGCGCCAAAAAGTGAAGCGGTGGCAGCGTATGACGAGTAGGTAAACAGATCGAAAATTGTAGCAATCCGAACTACCTGATAGGAGTTCGCGTCTTTAAAAAAAAAGACACGTGAAGCATATTTGTAAACACCGGTATAATCTCCCGCCGCCCTGAAAATCATGGAAAGCCCCTCCATGGGCGACTCAAAAATGGCCTGCCAAACCTGGCGACTTCCAAATGTATGATACATAAAAGTGTCGCCACTGTCGTAATAGAATTGATAAACAAAGCCCACCGCCAGCGCCCCGATGATCTTAACCGTCAACGCGGGAAAAAAATATCGACGTGTTTGATCATTTGTCACATAAGGCATCGCAAATCGTGCCATGAGGAAAATTCCGACAATCACCACCGGCGTTACAAATAAATCCCTCAGCTCCATGGCAATCTTTTCATTTGCAAGTTGATGCTAATCCTTACTCGCCTGCTCCATGCGCTTCAGGCGCCGCTTGGCGTCCTGGTACGCTTCGTCTTTTCGTCCTGACTTCTTTTTCACCAGATTGAAATACTTCCGCGCCGTCTTCTTGTCGCCCAGCTGGCTGTAGATCTCGCCCAGCGAGATGAGCGAATATAGATAGTATCCCGAATCCGTCGCGCCCACTTGCTCCGAATACTTCACCGTCAGGTTATAGTATTTTTTGGCGTCGTCCCACTTTCGGTACGAATCGTACAATTGCCCTAAAAAGAACGCCGCGTATCGCCCGCTGACGGCTTCATAACCAAACCGCCCGCTGTCGATACGCTGCAATATCTGGACACACTGTTCTTCCATTTTCGGATGGACGCCCAGCGTATAAAGCATACGAGCATAGTAGCGTTGAAAGTACGGATTATTCGGGTAGGTCTGATGCAAGTACTCAGAAATCTGAAAGGCACGCTGCGGGTCATTTTCGTATCCGGCCAAGATGCGCATCAGCCAAACCATGGCCTCGGTGCGGGTATAAAACGCGTTGTACGAAACCTCCTTCAGTTGTTTCAGACCCAGTTTCTTGTCGCCACTGCGGAAAAGCCAGAAGATCGGCTTCAGCGATTTGTAGTTTTCGGGCACCCATTCGCGGAAGTAGTTGTACAAGGCGTCGCCAAAAAGCAATTCGGGACTCAGGTTATTTTTTTCGCGACAAATCTCCAGGTATTTCAACGCGGCCTTCCCTTCGCTGGCAGCCTTCATCCAGTTTTTGCGTTCTACGTCGGCATACAACTCGCCTTTGAAACCGTGCGCTGCCGCCAGAAAAAAGGCCGCTTCGATTTTGTATTCAGGATAGTGCTTGTAGAGGTTTTCCGCAATGAGAATCGAACTGTCCATGTACGTCAAAAACTTTTCGTCAAACGTTTTGATTCGGGGGTTGGGCATGATCTTCCACCATTCGGCCAGGCCTACTAAAAAATAGGGCAGCGGATGCCAGCGGTATTTTTCCTTAAAATTTTGAAAGAATGTGTCGGCCTTGACAAAATCGTAGTTGTATAGACTGTTCATCGCGTCGGTCGCCTCCGACTGGACGGTGAAATCAGAGATCAGAATGACGGTGGTGTCCTTTTTTGCCCGCGACTGGCCCTGCGCGGTCAACGCCATCAGCAGGCAGGCAATGCACCATGTCCATAGGCCCCAGCCCCGTGTCGCCGCTAGGGTCATTCCCTTACCGCCCGGTTTTTCTTCTTCGTTTTCCAAAAATACTTTTAGCTTTGAACCCATGGCTTCTGATCACGCGCAAACTTCACTATTTTCTTCCGATAAAAAACTAACTTTTATAATCCTTTGCCTGATTTCCGTGCTGCTCCTGTATGTCAAGAAGTCCTTCATCGAAAGTGAGACAGCGGCGTTTGAATTCTTGCAAGATCGCCCCGAAGGGATGATCCTGAACCTGATCAGCGCGCTGCAATTTTTTTCCATCCCTTTCATCTACCTCTGGAAATTTACGGTCATCGGTTTCGTCTTGTGGGTGGGATGCTTCCTCTTCGGATACCGCATCACATTCACGCAATGCTGGAGTGTGGTCATGGCCGCTGAATTTATTTTTATTCTACCCGAGCTTGTGAAAATCGGTTGGTTTATGCTGGTCAAGACTGATCCGACCCTGGCAGAAGTTCAGTCCTTTTACCCGCTGTCGCTCATGAATTTTTTTGATTACTACAGCATCGACCGACGATACGCGTACCCGCTACGGGCGCTCAGTGTCTTTGAAGTCCTGTATGTATTAATCCTCGTGAAAGGTGTCAACTATTATTCGTTTAAGATACATCGTCAACAACGGGCCACCTGGTGGATTGTTTCCTGTTCTTATATTTTAATTTTCATCCTCTGGCTGGTGTTTTACGTGATCGTGTACAAGTGACGGTTTAGTGTCCAAAAAAATTTCGGATTTCCTTTGCGACGCGGGTCACATCGGCGGCGGCGAGTCCAGGCCAGATGGGCAAACTCAGGACCGAATTGCTTAGGCGTTCGGCGCTGGGCAGACTTCCCATCTTTAGCTTCAGGTCGGCATAGGCCTCCTGCCGGTGAATGGGTCGCGGATAATGGATGGCCGTCTCAATCCCTTTTCTGGCAAGGTGTCTTTTCAGCTTGTCGCGCTGACTGGTTTGAATTACAAATAAATGAAATACAGGCTGGCAGGTCGGTGTGGGAGCGGGTGGCAACAAAATGTCTCCAACTCCTTGCAGCTGACGCATGTAATTGGCCGCATGCCTGACGCGCATGGAATTCCAGTTTTCTAGTTTCGCGAGCTTGATGTTTAAAATGGCCGCCTGCAATTCGTCGAGGCGCGAGTTGACGCCGTGCATGGCATGCACGTCTTTGGCGGTGGTGCCGTAGTGCCGAAACGCCCTCGCAAAGGCAGCTAGTTTCCCGTCGGCGGTGGTAATGGCGCCGCCGTCGCCCCACGCGCCCAGGTTCTTGGTCGGATAGAAGCTGGTGGCATTGCAGTGGCCCCAACTGCCGGTCATTTTGCGATGGTATCGCGCGCCGTGGGCTTGTGCATTGTCTTCCACTACACTCAGGTCATGCTTACGCGCAATGTCCATGATGCGGTCCATGGCGCACGGCTGGCCGTAGAGGTGTACGGGAATGATGGCCCGGGTCCGCGTGGTGACCTGACTTTCAATCCGATTGACGTCGAGTGTGTAGGTGGCTGGGTCCACTTCCACGGGGACCGGTGTGGCGCCGGCATTTCGCACGGCCAGCCACGTGGCCTGGCAGGTATGCGAGGGTACCAACACTTCGTGCCCCCGGCCAATGTTCAGCGCCTTCAGCGCGATCAAGAGCGCATCGTGACCATTGCCCACACCGACACAATATTTTGTTCGCTGGTATTCCGCATATTTTTTTTCAAAGTCTTCGACGGCCGGGCCAAGAATGAACTGTCCGCTCTGCGAAATTTTTGGAATGGCCAACCCGAGTTTGCGTTCAACGGACTGGTTTTGAAAGGCCAACGAATAAAACGGGATGGACTGCATAACCCGAAAATACGTCTTGCCGTTAAAAAGACCGCACCGGGACACGCATAAATTTCTTATTTTCGCCCCTCATTTAATTTCACTCATGAATTTCCAAAAAGCGAATAACATCTTTGGTTGGACGGTCTTCGGGATCGCGTTACTTACGTATTTCCTCACCATGGAGGAAACCGCCAGCTATTGGGACTGCGGTGAGTTTATTGCGGTTTCGTACAAATTGCAGGTACCTCACCCTCCAGGCGCACCTTTGTTTCTGCTCATGGGCAGGGCTTTTTCGTTTCTCGCGATGGGTGACGTAACCAAGGTGGCTTATTGGATCAATTTCATGAGTGTATTGGCCAGCGCCTTCACAATTTTATTTTTGTTTTGGTCGATCACACTCTTTGGTCGCAAGTTGATGGGCATCCGCAACGATTCAGACACCACCGACACCCAGCTTTGGACCCTGATGGGCGCTGGTTTGGTGGGCGCGCTGGCCTACACGTTTTCAGACTCGTTTTGGTTTTCCGCGGTGGAGGCCGAAGTATACGGTATGTCGTCGTTCTTCACGGCTTTCGTTGTGTGGGGCGTATTGAAGTGGGATGTGATTGAAGATGAAAGCAAAGCCAATCGATGGCTGCTGCTGGTGGCCTACATGATTGGCTTGTCAATCGGTGTGCACATGCTCAACCTTGTGACCTTGCCCGCATTAGGCCTGATCTACTACTTCAAAAAATTCAAAACGACCACATGGGGCGTTATTGCCACGTTGGCGCTGAGCAGCGGCATTGTGTTATTCATCAACGATTTTATCGTACCTGGCCTGCCCACGCTGGCGGGTCATTTCGAACTGTTTTTTGTGAATACGTTGGGGCTGTTTTTTGGCTCAGGCGCGTTGGTGTTTACCGTGTTGGTGGTGGGGGTACTCGTGTATGGAATCTATTTTACCCAAACAAAGAACCTCCCGGTTTGGAATACCTTTTTGCTGGCAACGGCCTTTATTTTGATTGGATACGGTTCGTACGCCATGGTCGTCATCCGTTCGAACTACAATACGCTTATTAATGAGAACTCGCCCAAAGATGTGATGAGTTTTGTGCGCTACCTGAAACGCGAGCAATATGGTAGCCGTCCCTTGCTGTTTGGTCCCTACTTCACCGCGAAGCCAATCGGCATTAAATACGGCGAAGCGACGTACAACAAAGGAAAAGACAAATACGAACCCGGCGAACGAAAATTTGAATACGAATATGCACCGGGCGAGTCGACCTTGTTGCCCCGTGCCTGGAATGCTGACCATGCGGACACCTATCAAAGCATCATCGGTTTGGCGCCCGGGCAAAAACCGACGTTTGTCCAAGACAAATTTATCTACATGTTCCGGCAGCAGATCGGCCACATGTACATGCGCTACTTTATGTGGAACTTTGCCGGTCGTGAAAGCGACATTCAAGGCGCCGACTGGCTGCGTCCCACCGAATGGTTTAAGAAAGTACCTTCGACGCTGGCAGAAAACCGCGGGCGCAACAATTATTTTATGGTCCCCTTTCTCCTCGGCTTGATCGGGATGTTCTATCAATTCACCAAGGACACGAAGAATTTTGCCGTCGTAGCGTTGCTGTTTGTCATGACGGGTGTGGCCATAGTGGTGTACCTCAACTCACCGCCGGTGGAGCCGCGCGAACGCGACTATATTTATGCCGGCTCATATTACGCTTTTGCCTTCTGGATTGGCCTCGCCGTCATTGGTCTCGCGGAGGTGTTTGGTCGATTCATCAAAAACGGAAAAGTGGCCACCATCGCCGCCACCTTGCTTGGTCTCGCAGCGCCAGCGCTCATGGCCCACGACAACTGGGATGATCACAACCGCAGCGACCGTTTCTTTTCAGTAGACTCCGCCAACAACTACCTGGAGTCGTGCGACCCGCAGGGCGTGCTCTACACCGGCGGCGACAACGATACTTTCCCGTTGTGGTATGCGCAGGAAACAGAGGCCATCCGCCCCGACACGCGCGTGATCGTACTGAGTTATTACAATACCGACTGGTACATCGAGCAAAGCATGCGCAAAGCCAATGAGTCAGAGCCGCTCCGCTATACGCTTCCTTTGAAGGAGTATCAGCAGGGCGGGTTGAATGACTACCTCCCCTTCGACGACCTCAAGATAAAAAGCATCGACGCCCGCGAATACCTGCAGTTGCTCGCCAAACGCTATCCTCAACTGACCGACGGCGACCGAAACATTGTGCCCAGCCGGGTGTTCACCATTCCAATCGATAAGAAAGCCATTCTTGCCAAAGGAATTATACCCAAAGGCATGGATAGTCTGGTCGTGGATGTGATGACCATCAAGGTGCTTCGCGGCGGCCTGGAAAAAAAGGATCTTGCACTGCTGGATTTCCTCGTGACCAACAATTGGGAACGTCCCGTATTTTTAAACAACACGTCCATCTCGCAGATCAACCTCGACCTGACGCCCTACGCTGTGCAGGTGGGCAATGCCTACCGTATCCTACCCGTGCGCAACCCCCGTAAAGACCGCGAATACCTGGTCGACACCCAGAAAAGTGTCGAAGTCATGGAAAAGAAATTCCGTTACCGCGGGCTCGACAATCCCAAGGTGTATTACAACGACGATTACAAAGGCTTTGTATTGAACCATCGCAGTTCAGTCAACTCGGTGGCCCAGGCGCTGATTGACGAAGGCAATCTCGCGCAGGCGAAGGAATTGCTGCTGTTTTCGCTGGCGAAGATGCCTGACAAGGGTGTCCCTTACGACTATACGGCGTCCGAGACCGTCAACTTGTTGTTCAAGGTGGGCGAAAAGGACAAGGCACTTGAAATCGCGAAAACCATTGGCGACCGCTCGATTGAAACGGCAACCTACCTGATGAAGGAAGGATCTGGCTTGACCAATGAATTGAAGTTCCCCATGGTGACGTTGAATTTGTTGCAGCGATCGCTGTATGAAAACGGTGAGTCGACGTTGGCCAAGAAATATGAGGATGCTTACAGCCAACTCATCAAAGACCTCAATCTTAATGACGGCAGCGGCGAGCGCAGTGTCTATTGACAAGACTGGCACCACGTAAAATGAAGGCGACCATTTTGGTCGCTTTTTTTTGCCCTGTCGGCTAATTTACAAACAAGACGAGCCCTTTCAGGTATTCGCCCTCGGCGTGATACAACGACACCGGGTGGTCGCCGGGCTGACCAAGTTGCTGCAGCACCCGCACTTGCCGGCCTGCCTGCAACGCGGCCGACACGATGGTGTCGTAAAACAATTGCTTGTCCACGACCTGTGAACAAGAAAAAGTGAAAATGATTCCGTTGGGTTTGATCACCCGCATCGCTTCGGCGTTGAGGCGCTGGTAGCCTTTCATCGCCTGGTGTTTGGCATCCTTGTGCTTGGCAAAGGCCGGCGGATCTAAAATGATGATGTCATATTGATCCTTTTTGTCTTTCAAAAAATCAAAGGTATCATCTGCAAAGCAGGCGTGGTGTGCCGGGTCGTAGCCATTCAGCTCAATATTTTTGCGGGTCAGGTCAACTGCCTTTTTGGATGCGTCGACAGAGTGCACCAAGGCAGCACCACCTTTGAGCGCATAGACCGAGAAACCGCCGGTGTAACAAAAAGTATTTAATACGGCAGCGCCGGCCGACATTTCGCCGAGCAGCTTGCGGTTTTCGCGTTGATCAAGAAAAAATCCGGTTTTCTGTCCTTCTTCCCAATCAATCAAAAACTTGTTGCCGTGCTCGATCACCACGTGGGGCACAGGGCTCATGCCCAACAGGTATTCGTTTTCGCCTGCCGCCAGCGTGCCCTGGCTTTTGTAATAAATCGAGTGGATGTCGTCGCCGAGTACTTGGTCGATCGCCTTCGCGATCAGGTGCCGGTCGGCATGAATGCCGGCTGCGTGCGCCTGCATCACCGCCACGCCGTGGTACACGTCGACGATTAATCCGGGCAACCCGTCCCCTTCGCCATGAATGAGTCGGTAACAATTGGTTTGTTCATGAATGATCTTGGCCACCTTGCGCTGATTGAACGCACGGGCAATCATCTCGTCGTAGATTTCGGCAGTCGGCGGGTGGCTGGAAAACGAGAGCAGCCGCACCGTAATGGTTCCCTTTTGGTAGTGACCAAATCCTATCGTTTCCTTTCTTGAATCTTTCACTTCCACCCAATCGCCGTCGGCGGGCGACCCCTCCATCCGCTCGATGGCACCAGAAAAAACCCAGGGATGAAAACGTTTGATAGACGCTTCGCGTCCTTGCTTGAGAAATAAGGTGGAGGTAATGGTCATGCCCGAAATGAAAGTTTTTTTATTTGCCGAAAAGTAAAGTTAGTCAATATATTTGGCCGCTAAACGAATACGCGATGATGATCAGATACACGGGATTGCTGCTTGTAGCGCTATGTGCCTGCGAGGCAAAGAAGCCAACAGTGGAGCAACCTGCATCCGCCGTTCCAACTGCTGAACAACCTTCGGATGCCTTTGCCGACTTGCCCCCCGGCGCCACCAAAGAGTCTTTTACCGATGTGCCCGGCCTTACCGGTGTGAGCGTTGGCAGCGGCGCATTCAAGACGGCGACCGGCCAATACTTGAACGGTCAACGCGAAGGCGCCTGGGTTGAATATTACCCAAACGGACTGGTGATGTCGGTGACTTCTTACGTGCATGGAAAGAAGGAAGGCCTGTGTGTGGAAATGGGCAACAACAACCAGTTGATGCGGCGGTATTATTACCACCAGGGGCTTCGACAAGGCGATTACCGGGAGTACAACTACGCCACCGTCAAGGAAGAACGACACTATGTCAACGGAAAAATTGACGGGCTTGCCAAGGTGTACTACGATAACGGAAAAATCATGGAAGAAGGCCTTTACCAGAACGGATTGCGCCATGGCGTGTCAAAATGGTATGATCAGGATGGCAAATTGACCATCGAATACGAGTATAAAAACGGCGAGTTAACCAAGAAATAATGTCAGGTTTTTGGTCAGGCAGAACCCTATTGGCATTATTTTCGTTACACTTACACCGTTAAATAATTCCTTTTGTTTCGGATGGTGTTGACAGTGTCCCGTTTTCTTGACCAACAAAACTTTTCATGGCCGGTGATCATCTCCATTCGCACAATGGATAAATAAAATCTTTTGACTTATGAAAAATTTTGGATCTCTTTTGTTAGCTGCAATTCTGGGCAGCACCTTGACCATGGCGGCATTCCACTGGTTTGGAAACGGCCCCCAAAATGTAAAAATTGAGCACATCAACGGCGCACCAACAGCGCAGGCCGCCTACCGCGTGAATGCAAATGGCGAGACGGTTCCTGTCGACTTTACAGGCACCGCCGAGAAGGTGACCAAGGCTGTCGTGCACATTCGCTCCACACAGACTTCGTCGCGCGAACGCGAAACGGCAGACCCCATCCAACAGTTTTTTTATGGTCCCGGCGCACCGCAGCAGGGCCCGAGCGTGAGCAGTGGGTCTGGCGTAATCATCAACGCCAACGGATACATCGTCACCAACAACCATGTGGTGCAAGATGCCGATGTGGTAGACGTGACGCTGAACGACAACCGCTCGTTCAAGGCAGAGGTGATAGGCACGGATCCCGACACGGACCTGGCCGTTATCAAAATCAATCAAAAAGATCTTCCGTTCCTGGCCTTCGTCAACTCAGACAATTCAAAAGTTGGTGAATGGGTATTGGCGGTGGGCAACCCGTTCAACCTCAACTCAACGGTGACCGCTGGCATCATCAGCGCCAAGGGCCGCAACATCAATATCATCAACTCCAACAACCCGTCGCGCAATACCACGCAAGGCAGCACAGCCATTGAATCATTTATCCAAACCGATGCGGCGATCAATCCCGGCAACAGCGGTGGGGCACTCGTCAATCTGGAAGGTGGACTGTTGGGGATCAACACCGCAATCGCCAGCCCCACCGGCTCGTATTCTGGTTACGGATTTGCTATTCCCTCCGACATTGTCAGCAAAGTGGTGGAAGACCTGCTCGCGTATGGCACGGTGCAACGCGGCTGGCTCGGCATACAAGTGCGGAGCGTGGACAGCGAATTGGCCAAAGAAAATGATCTGGACGTGACCGAAGGCGCGTACGTGTCTGACTTTTCCAGCAAGGAAGATGGAAAGAGTGCAGCCAAAGATGCGGGCATTCAAAAAGGCGACGTCATTGTAAAATTGGACGATGCGGTGATCAAATCGAGCACCGCGCTCATTGAGTATGTCGGCCGCAAAAGACCCGGTGACAAGATCAATGTCTCGGTCGATCGCAAAGGCAAGATGCTGGTCATTCCTGTCACCTTGAAGAATCGTGACGGCAAGGTGGCAACTGTGAAACGTGAAGAGAAGGATGCTGTGTCGTCGTTGGGCATTGAGATGGAAGACCTCGATGCGAAAACATTGAAAAAACTTGATCTTGACGGCGGTGTCGGCGTGAAGTCTCTCAGCAACGGTGTCATCAAAAAATATACAGACATGCGTGCAGGCTTCATCATCACGCACGTCGACAACAACGTGGTGAAATCAGTGAAGGAAGTGAATGACATCCTGAAAAAGAAAAAGCCCGGCGATCAGGTTATTATCGGCGGCATCTACCCGGATTTTTCGCGTGAATATTTATATGCATTTAGATTTTAATAAATAAAAGACATGAGAAGACTATTTAAAAAAGGCGAGCGAGTACGCAGCAAAATTGACGGAAAAGTGATGGAGGTCCTGAAATATATTAAAGGAAAAATTGTGGAGGTAAGGTGGTTTGACCTTTATGCCAAGGAGGTGCGCACCAACCGAATTGATGAAGACAAACTATCAAAGGCTGCCTGAAAAAATATAAACCCCGGAGAACCCGGGGTTTTTTGTCGGCGGTGCGTTACTTTTGAATTTTAATTTACCGTCATCAAAAAATTCGACATTCCCGCCTATTATAGGTCCTCCATCACCGGAAGGGTCAAGGAATCGCGCCGCGTGAAAGACCTTCGCAAGCAGGATTTTTCGCCGACGTTGCTTGACTTTGGGCCGGTGCAATTTTATCTCGCCCGTCATTTTGGATTTTGCTATGGTGTCGAAAACGCCATTGAAATCAGCTACCGTGCCATCGAAGAAAATGCCGGTAGGAATGTCTTCCTGCTCAGTCAGATGATCCACAATCAGGAAGTGAACAACGACTTGCAGCAGCGCGGCGTTCGGTTCATTATGGACACAGATGGCACCCCCTTTATCTCCTGGGACGAAATTCACGCCGACGATATCGTAGTCATTCCCGCCTTTGGAACGACGCTGGAAATTGAGCAGCGATTACTCGGCAAAGGAATTGAAGTGCAACGCTACAACACCACCTGCCCATTCGTCGAGAAGGTATGGAACAGGGCTGAAAAGCTGGCCAACGAAAAGTTTACCATCATCATTCACGGCAAACCAAAACACGAAGAAACCAAAGCTACCTTTTCACACAGTGCGGCGGGCACGCCGTCGGTCATCGTGCAGGACATGGACGATGCGGTGCGCCTGGCTCAGTATATTTCGGGGCGACGGCCGGCGTCAGAATTCTATACGGCATTTGAAGGCAAGTATTCGGCAGGGTTTGACCCTGAAAAAGATTTTGACCGCGTGGGGGTCGTCAACCAAACCACGATGCTGGCCGCCGAGACTCAGGCAATCGCTGATTTCATTAAAACTGAGATGATCAGTAAATTCGGTCCAGAAAATTGGAAAGAGCATTTTGCGGACACGCGCGATACGTTGTGCTATGCCACCAACGATAATCAGGACGCGTCATACGAATTATTAAAAATGGATGCTGACCTTGCCGTTGTGGTGGGCGGCTACAACAGCAGCAACACTTCGCATATTGTCGAGCTGTGCGCACGCAAGTTTTCAACCTATTTTATCAATTCTGAAAGTGAGATTATCGGGCGCGACGAGATTCACCATTTCGATCCGCACACGAAAACAAAAAAAATCACCCGCCATTTTTTACCAGCAAAAAATCCGGCAAAAATTGTCCTCACCAGCGGGGCCTCTTGCCCCGACACGCTGGTCGATCGCGTGATGTTGCGGTTGATGGAAAATTTTGAAGGTGTGAAGTCCGTCGATGAAGTGTTGTCGGCTTTCTAAAATGACGATGACTCGTTGGCTCTTTTTATTCTGTTGCGCCGCGCTGTCGGCGCATGGTCAGGACACACTCAGGAGAGATTCGTCAAATTTGTTGAGCGAAGTGGTGGTGAAGGCTTTTGCCTACAACCGGACATTGAAAGAGACACCCGTGTCGCTCGGCCTGGTCGGACAGCGAGAGCTGAACCGGTTTAGTCCCGTGAATATTTTATCGGCCGTGAATGCCGTGCCAGGGGTGCGCATGGAAGAACGCTCGCCGGGGAGTTATCGCTTTTCCATCCGGGGCAGTACCATTCGTTCGCCCTTCGGTGTTCGCGATGTAAAATTTTATTGGAATGGACTCCCACTCACTGACGGCGGCGGCAATACCTATCTGAATTTACTCGACTTCGACGTCTTTGGTCGGGCTGAAATAATCAAAGGACCGGGCGCAAGTTTGTATGGCGCCGGCACGGGCGGTGTGGTGTTGCTGACCAGTCCGCTCGCCGTGCAGCGGCAGTTGCAGTTTTCCACATCGGGCGGCAGTTTTGGGTTGCAACGATACCAGGCGAGCGCCGTAGTCGGCGGCACACGAAAAAAATTCTTTTTCAATTATGCCCACCAGCAGTCGGACGGATACCGGCAGCAGACCGCTATGCGGCGCGACGCACTGCACCTGGAAGGAAACATCCGAGTGGCGGCGCAAAGCACGCTGCAGACTTCGTTGTTTTACACAGACCTCTTCTACCAGACGCCGGGCGGATTGACGGCGACGCAATATGCGGCGGACCCACACCAGGCGCGGCCTCCGTCTAAAACAACTTTTGGCGCTGTGCAACAGCAAGCGGCGATCTATAATAAAACAATTTTTGGCGGGCTCGTGTATGAAACACAATGGAACAAACACGCCAGCACCCGCGCTGGATTGTACCAATCCTATACAGACTATACCAACCCGTCGATCTTAAACTACGAGCGGCGAACGGAGTATAATTTTGGCGGCCGCACCGACACTCAGTTCAGCGTCGACCGGGAGGGCTGGCAGGGTAAGTTTACCGCCGGTGCTGAATGGCAGCATTTTTACTCGCCGCTCACCGATTATGGCAATCGGCGTGGGGTGAAAGATTCAGTTCAAACCGACGACCGGCTCACATCTAATATCGTGCTTTTTTTTGTGCAGGCGGAGGCTGCGTTGCCGCACCAGTTTTACCTGACCGCGGGCGGCAGCGTCAATCTGCTGCGGTATCAATTTAACCGACTGGCCGGATTGCCGCCCGGCCAGCAAGCCCGAAAGTTTGACCCCGTATTTTCACCACGGGTCGCCCTCCTCAAGAAGTTCAGCGAGTCGCTGTCAGCTTTTGCTTCCGTGAGCAAGGGATTTTCGGCTCCTTCGCTGGCGGAAGTCAGGCCGTCGTCGGGGGTTTATAACAACTCCTTGTCGCCCGAGCAGGGAATCAATTACGAGACGGGGTTGCGCGGCAAGCTGTGGAATGCGTTGTCATTTGACATGGCTCTTTATGACTTTGAAATGAGTCAAGCCATTGTGAGCGAAAATATCGGCGCCTACTATGTGAACGCTGGCAACACGTCTCAAAAGGGATGGGAGACCTATTTGTCGTGGCAGTCGGCGCGCGGGCCAGGGCTCGTATCGTCGACCCGTCTGTGGGGATCATACACGCTGGCGCACTATCGCTTTGTGAACTATGCGCAAAATGGCGTCAACTATTCCGGCAAGCAGTGGACCGGTACCGCGCCGAATACACTCGTAGCGGGCGGGGATTTTTATTTCCAAAACAACTTCTATTGGAATCTGACAGCCTCCTGGACTGACCGGATTCCACTTAATGATGCCAATTCGGCATATGCGGCTGATTATTTTCTGTTGGGATCGCGCGTTGGCTGGCGTTCGCCGGCAGGCAAGAAGACCCTTATCGAAATTTTCGGCGGTGTCGATAACGCCCTCAATCAGAAATACAGCCTTGGCAATGACTTGAATGCCGCAGCCGGGAGATATTTCAACGCAGCCGCTACCCGCAATTTTTATGTGGGCCTTAAGGTGACGCCGCGTCTGTTGAACTAACCTAAAAATGCTTTTACCTCGTCGATCAGTTCAAGGGACTTCAGGTTGTGACCCAGCCCTTTCGTGGTAATCATTTTGGATTGCGGCCATGCCTGGTGGGCAGCCAGTGCAAACGCATACGGCGCCTCACGGTCTTCCAGGTCGTGAATGATTAATCCGGGAATGGTGACGTGAGCTGCAAATTTTTGTAGCGAAAAGAAGTCAGGCGTATGACTCATTTGGGCGGCGAAATGATCGAGGACCGCTTTCATGGTGCGATCGCTAAGACCAAGTACCTGTTGATAATAATTTAGAAATTGCTTGACTTCACCAGGTGCGGCCATCACTACCAGTTTCGCAACGGGCAGGTCGCGCACCCGAAACAACGTGTAGACTGCGGACAGAGCGCCCAACGAATGGCCCAGGATGGCATCTAGCCCGCCGAAATGAAGGGCCAGCTTTTCAATAAGCCCGCTGTAGATCACGGCATTGAGATATTTCCCTTCCGACAAGCCGTGGGCCGGCGCATCAATGGCAATGATCGTGAATTTTTCTTTGGACAGACCGTTCACTACGTTTTTCCACCAGTAGCTATGGCTTTCCCATCCGTGACAAAGCAGCACCTTGCGTGGGCCGTTGCCCCAGCGATATCCAACTACGGTGCGGCTTGCGTGGGTGATCGTAAACCGCTCGCCGGTGTTAAGAAACTCAAGGTGGTGAGGTTTGACCGCCCGCCGCTGCGGATGGCAAAAAATTAAAAAGCCCAACCGGCCCGCCTGTCGGGGCGACAGGCGCGACAAGAGATTGAGGTAGCGACCCAGAAAAAGTATTAACAATTTTCTTTTCATGTCAATCCAAGTGCAATACAAAGAAGATCATTTTTTGGTTTAGATCGCTTTCCTTTTTTCTTTTGCGCCGTGAAAGTACTGATCCTCCACCAGCATTATCGTTCGCCTAAAGACGGAGGGGCCATTCGATCGTATTACCTCGCCAAAGCATTGGTCGATCGGGGAGTGGAGGTGACGGTGATCACCGGTGGCAACCAACCTGGTTATCGCCGGGAGCACGAAGAAGGTGTTGAGGTTCATTATTTGGCGGTGGCCTATGACAATACTTTTGAATTTGCCGCCCGCAGTACTGCTTTTTTGAAATATGCTTATCAAAGTTTTCGACTCGCAAAGACCATTCCCGACGTCGACTATTGTTATGCCATCTCTGTGCCCCTAACGGTCGGGCTGACGGCGCTGGCGCTGCGTGCAAGCAAGAAATGGCCGTACCTGTTTGAGGTCGGTGACCTTTGGCCCGATGCCCCGGTGCAAATGGGGGTCTTAAAAAACCGCCTGTTCATTTGGCTGATGTACCGGCTTGAGAAATATATTTACAAGCACGCCGATGCCATCGTGGCGCTCTCTGATCCCATCCGGGATGCCATCCGACAGAAGTGTAAGCATGCCCAAGTGCATGTGGTGACCAACTTTGCCGATTGTGATTTTTATAAACCCGAGTACAAAAGAATTCAATTTGAGGAAAAATGGAATGTTAAAGGCCGCTTTGTGATCTCCTACATTGGTGCGGCAGGCGTTGCCAATGGCCTCGATTACTTCCTGGAATGCGCGAATAGTTGCCGCAAGGCGGGTCTTCCCGTCCACTTCATGTTGTGCGGCGACGGCGCAACCCGCGCCGCGTTGCAAACTTCGGCGACGCGTTTGGGCCTGACGAACATTACGTTCACCGGATTTATCACGCGCGATGAAGTGAGCGAAGTACTCAATGTGACCGATGCTGTGTTGGTTTGTTACCGCAATGTGCCCGTGCTTCAAACCGGATCGCCAAATAAATATTTTGATGGCCTGGCAGCCGGGAAAATGATTCTAACAAATTTTGGCGGCTGGATTACCTCCGAAATTGAGGCGGCTGGCTGTGGGCTGGGACTGGATCCGCGCCACCCGACTGATATCCTGAAGAAAATTGCGCCTTTTCTGCATGATCAAAAGCGACTGCATGAATTTCAGCGGGCGGCCCGCCAGTTGGCCGAAACAAAGTATGACCGTCGGCAGATAAGCCGTGACTTTGCTGATATCTTTTTAAAACGTAACCGCTCCTAATTTTTTTGCGCTAGCGAATGATATTTTGAATTTAACTTTGCTGCATGAAAAAGTATTTCCTAAAGCTATATCAGTATAATCAGTGGGCCAACCAGCGGGTGATGGCCTGCCTGGCGGCGCAATCCGTCGCCCATGAAAAAATTATTTCGTTGATGGGCCACATTGCGGCTGCTGAGATGCTCTGGCTGCATCGCGTGGCCGGTCTTCCGAAGCCCGACGTGAAGCTTTGGGCAAACTATCCCTTGCCCGAGCTGTCGGCCATGCTCCGCACGGCCGATCAATCCTGGCTCGACTACATTCAGGCCAACGATCATTTTGACCGCGAACTCCACTACACCAATTACACCGGCGATCCGTTTACCAATAACGTTGAAAGCATCCTGATTCATACGGTGAATCATGCCAGCTACCACCGCGCACAGGTGGCCCTGCTTCTTCGCGAAAGCGGCCTGGAGCCCGTAAACACCGATTTCATCACCTACGACCGCGTCATGCTGGGACAGCTAAAAAATTAACGGAACGGTAAAACCATTCGCCCATATTTCTGGTTATCTAGCAATAAAAAACCAAAGCCTTATGAAAAAAATACTTGTAACGATGTTGGCGGCGGCATTCGGATTTTCCGGATTCGCGCAGACCACGGTCTGCCACACGTCGCCGACCGAAAAATTTGCCATGTTTGCTTCCAATAAGGAATTCAACAAGAAGCATCCCCTGCCGGTGCCATATGTGCACGTGAGCGAGGCCGGCGGCAAGATGATTAAAATCAAAACCGATGGCGCGGATGCCAATGGCTACCTGCTCACCGCCAAGGTGAAAACCAACAACTGGATTTTTGTTTTTCAGGAATTTTGGGGGTTGAACGACCACATCAAAAGAGAATCTGAAAACCTTTTCAATGAACTGGGCAACGTAAATGTGTTGGCCCTTGACATGTACGATGGAAAGGTTGGTACTACCCGCGACGAAGCGGTGAAGTATATGCAGGAATTTAAGCAAGAACGCGGCACCGCTATCGTGAAAGGCGCCTTGGAATATGTAGGCAAAGACGCAAAGGTCGGTACAATCGGCTGGTGTTTTGGCGGAGGCCAATCAATGCAGGCGGCGCTGACGGCCGGCGGGCAAGCAGCTGCTTGTGTGATTTATTATGGTATGCCCGAAGAGAACGTTGATCGCCTGAAGACGCTGAACTGCGACGTATTGGATATCTGGCCCACTCAAGACAAGTGGATCAACAAAGACGTAACCGAGAAATTTGAAAAGAATATGGCCGCAGCCGGCAAGAAATTGACGGTAAAATCATATGATGCTGATCACGCATTTGCCAATCCGAGCAATCCTAAGCACAGCAAAGAATTTACAGCCGATGCCAACAAAAATACCATTGCCTTCTTTAAGGCCCGGTTGAAATAACATCAAACAGTTTTTACAAGAAAGGGGCTTAAGCCCCTTTTTTTATGCCGTGACGGCAAATCAAAATTCGACGACCACTTGATTGCGGAGCAAGTCGTCCATGGTATCGCGCTTGCGAATGAGTTGAGCCTTGCCCTGCCACACCAGCACTTCTGCCGGGCGGAATCTGGAGTTGTAGTTTGAGGCCATGGAGTAACCATATGCACCTGCATTTTTGATCGCCAGCGTATCGCCTTCGCGCACCTCATTCAACTTACGATCCGCCCCCAACGTGTCGGTCTCGCAAATGTTGCCGACCACCGTATAGATTTTGAGCGACCCCGCAGGATTGGAGAGGTTGACGATGTCGTGATAGGCATCGTACATCATCGGGCGGATGAGGTGGTTGAGGCCGCTGTCCACGCCGACAAAGGTCACCGACGGCGTTGACTTCACTACGTTTGCATTTACCAGCAGGTACCCGGCTTCGCTGACGAGGTATTTGCCCGGTTCGATCCAGAGCTCAAGCTGCTTGCCATAGCTGTGATAAAATTCTTTGAAGGCCTTACCCAGCTTAAGTCCTAGGTCATAAATATTGGTAATGTGGTCGCCTTCTTTGTAGGCCACCTTGAAGCCACTTCCGAAATCGATAAATCTTAAGGCGGGAAAATCGCGGGCGACGCCAAACAGGATTTCGGCCATCTTTAGAAACACTTCGGTCTCTGTAATCTCTGAGCCCGTGTGGATGTGAAGTCCATTGACCGTGATCTTGTATTGATTTACCAACTGCATGATCTGCGGCAGTTGATACACTGAAATTCCAAATTTTGAATTGCCGTGACCTGTTGAGATTTTGTAGTTGCCGCCGGCCAGAATATGCGGATTGAGCCGGATGCAGCAGGGGTAATCGCTGCCGTATTTTCTGCCAAATTTTTCAAGCACCGACAAGTTGTCGAGGTTGATGGTAAGTCCCAAGTCAACCGCCGCCACAATTTCTGCGAAGTCGACCCCGCTCGGTGTAAACATGATCTCGTCTGGGGTAAACCCCGCACCCATCGCCAGCTGTGCCTCGGGCAACGACACCACGTCAACGCCCGATCCATGCTTCTTCAATAATTTTAATATAGAAATATTGGTGAGCGCTTTGGCGGCGTATTTGACCTTGACTTGATTTTCTGAAAAGGCGTTTTTCAAATTTTGCAACTGGGTCGTGATCTTTTCGCCATCGTACACATAAAGTGGCGTGCCAAATTCTTTGCCCAATTCAATCAGGGATAAGCCCTGCACCTGATAAATTCCGTCGTTCAATAGCATATTCAAATGACCAAAAGTCAAAGATGAAAATATTTACGCAATTGATTGATGCTAAAGCGTCAAATCCTTTTTAACCATTAATTTTGAACTTTCGAACTGCATGAAACTCTTCTTCCGTCAACAGGGGCAGGGCCGGCCGCTCATCATTCTGCATGGCTTATTGGGGCTCATCCGACAATTGGCATTCGTTGGGAAAATTATTTGCCGAATCCTTTTCGGTCTATCTCGTGGACCAACGCAACCATGGGCAGTCGCCGCACAGCGACGAATTTAACTACCGGGCGCTGACGGAAGATTTGGAAGAATTCATGACTGAAAATAACATTGAGCAAGCACACTTGCTGGGGCATTCCATGGGTGGCAAAACGGTGATGAACTTTGCCGTCAAAAACCCGCAACGTGTAGACAAATTAATTGTGGTCGACATCGTACCCAAATACTATTTTGTGCGCCACGACCGGTTGATCGACGGCATGAAAGCCATCCCGCTGGCTGACATCACATCGCGGACAGAAGCAGAAGTGGCCTTGTCGGGATACGAGCCCGATCCAGCCGTGCGTCAGTTCTTGTTGAAGAACCTGACGCGTGATGCGGAGGGAAAATTTATTTGGAAAGTGAACTTGCCCGCGATTGAGGAGCATCTTCAGGAGATTGGCGAGGCGCTCGTATATCCCGGCACGTTTGCGGGTCCGTCGCTGTTTGTCAACGGCGCCAAGTCCGATTACTTTGCGCCCGGCGACGAGACTAGCATCTCGAAAATATTTCCCGGGGCATCGTTTCAAACACTGGCCACCGGACACTGGGTGCAGGCCGAGAAACCGCAAGACTTTGCACAGGTGGTACTTGATTTTCTGGCATGAGCCCGGGACAACTGGTCCTCATTCCGACCGTCATCGCCGCCGACACAGCGCAGGCGGTAATCCCATTGCAGGTCACCGCGCGCCTGGCATCCATCCAACATTTTCTTGCCGAAGATATTCGTACCGCACGTCGGTATTTGAGTAGTTTGAAAATCTATCCGGCAATCGATGCGCTCCACTTTGCCGTGCTCAACAAGGACACGCCAGCAAGTGAACTGGAGCAACTTTTCGAACCGTTGTTTCAGGGAAATCACTTGGGCGTCCTTTCCGAATCGGGTTGCCCCGGCGTCGCCGACCCGGGTGCATTGGCGGTGCAGTTTGCTCACGAAAGAAAAATCACGGTGGTTCCGCTCGTCGGCCCGTCGTCGATCCTGTTGGCCCTGATGGCATCGGGCTTGAGCGGGCAGCAATTCGCATTTCATGGCTACCTCCCCATCGACGCAGGCGCCTGTGCGCAAAAAATCAAGGCCCTGGAAAAGGAGTCTGCAGCAAAAGGCCAAACGCAAATCCTTATCGAAACGCCGTTTCGCAACAATCAGGTGTTGAAGCACCTTCTCGCCGCTTTGTCGGGTGGCACAAGTCTGAGCATGGCACTGGACCTTACCGGTCAAGCCGAATTTATTCGCACCGATATGGTGCAGGCATGGAAACAAGACGTGCCGATGTTGCCTAAACTGCCGGCCGTCTTCTTGTTTCTGGCGGGCACGGGGCTCGGTATTGACTAATTAACTTATTGCTGTATTTTTGCCGGTCTTTAACGATGACATCACTGTAAAAAATTAACTCAAATGCCTTATTTATTCACTTCCGAATCTGTTTCCGAGGGACACCCTGACAAAGTAGCGGATCAAATCTCCGATGCGCTGATTGATTATTTTCTGGCCTATGATCCCAACTCAAAAGTGGCATGCGAAACGCTCGTCACAACTGGACAAGTGGTGCTGGCCGGTGAGGTAAAGTCGCAGGCTTACCTCGATGTGCAAGACATTGCCCGTGAAGTGATCCGAAAGATCGGGTACACCAAGAGCGAATACATGTTTGAAGCCAACAGCTGCGGTATATTTTCCGCCATTCACGAGCAATCGGCCGATATCAACCAGGGAGTAGAGCGGAAAAAGAAAGAAGACCAGGGTGCAGGCGACCAAGGCATGATGTTCGGCTATGCTACCAACGAGACAGACAACTACATGCCGTTGCCATTGGATCTGGCCCATTTGCTTTTGCACGAATTGGCCGTCATTCGCCGGGAAGGCAAAGTCATGACCTACCTTCGCCCCGATGCCAAATCACAAGTGACCATCGAATACAGCGACGACAACAAACCGCAGCGCATTGATGCCATCGTCATCTCTACCCAACACGATGACTTTGCCAGCGATGCCGTGATGCTCAAAAAAATAAAGGACGACGTCATTAACATCCTCGTTCCGCGTATCAAGAAAAAACTGCCGAAGCGCGTGCAGAAGATTTTTGGAAACGATATCAAGTATCACGTGAACCCGACTGGCAAATTTGTCATTGGCGGACCGCACGGCGACACCGGCCTGACCGGCCGCAAAATCATCGTCGATACATATGGGGGCAAAGGCGCTCACGGTGGCGGTGCTTTTTCAGGAAAAGATCCTTCCAAAGTTGACCGCTCAGCAGCCTATGCCACCCGGCACATAGCCAAAAACATGGTGGCAGCCGGCATCTGCGACGAGGTGCTCGTGCAAGTGGCCTACGCCATTGGCGTGGCCCGGCCCGTTGGATTGTATGTGAACACGTACCATACGGCCAAAGTAAAAATGACCGACGGCGAGATCGCCAAGAAAATCGAAAAGGTATTTGACATGCGTCCGTATTTTATCGAGACGCGCTTTAATTTGCGTACGCCGATCTACGCCGAAACCGCCGCCTATGGCCACATGGGTCGCGAACCAAAAACCGTAGAAAAGATATTTAACAAAGGCCAGCACAATGAAAAGAAGGTGAAGGTCGATTTGTTCCCGTGGGAACGGCTGGACTATGTTGACCAATTGAAAAAGGTCTTCAAGGTTTAGAATAGGCCCAACTTCAAAGCATAAAATCCTGCCCCGCGGCGGGATTTTTTGTTTAGCGTGGGCGCTTCAGGAGCGTGAGCACTTCGTTTAATTTCAAGAGTGCCTCCACGGGACTGATCGTATTGATGTCAACGTGGGCCAGCATCTCCTGTACTTCTTTCATTTTTGGGTCAGTGTCAAAAAGTACCATCTGTGGGCTGGCTTTCGGCAAGGCCTCGAATTTTTTGGGCGATTCGTTTTTGTGTTTTTCCTTTTCCAGAAAGTGCAAAATTTCATTTGCACGCAACACGATCTGATTCGGCATGCCCGCGAGCTGTGCTACATGAATGCCGAAGCTGTGTTCACTGCCGCCTTCCTTGAGTGTACGCATGAAAATAATCCGGTTGCCCATCTCCTTTACTGAGACGTTGAAGTTTTTCACCCGCGGCAGGTCTTCACTCAACTGATTGAGTTCGTGATAATGCGTTGCAAACAGTGTCTTGGCGCGGTGGTCTTTTTGGTTGTGCAAAAACTCTACGATGCTCCAGGCAATCGAAACGCCATCATACGTACTCGTGCCGCGGCCGATTTCATCCATCAGCACCAGACTGCGGTCGCTGAGGTTGTTGAGGATGCTTGCCGTTTCGGTCATCTCGACCATGAACGTGGACTCGCCTCGCGACAGGTTATCGGAGGCCCCCACGCGTGTAAAAATTTTGTCGACCACGCCGACCAGCGCTTCGTCTGCAGGCACGTACGAACCCATCTGCGCCATCAGTACCACCAGCGCCGTCTGTCGGAGCAGCGCCGATTTACCCGCCATATTCGGTCCGGTGATGATCAGAATCTGCTGCGTTTCGTTGTCCAGAAAGATGTCGTTGGGCACGTACTTTTCACTTGCCGGCAATTGTCTTTCTATCACGGGGTGCCGACCCGCCTTGATGGCAAGGCGTTTTGATTCGCTGATTTCAGGTCGTGCATAACGATTGGCCCTGGCCACGTGTGCAAACGAGAGCAGGCAATCCAACTCGGCAATCAGTCGGGCATTTTGCTGCACCTGCGGGATG
>Ga0075019_10000300_pt1 | contig 28285 bp, 13 predicted proteins | sample ColStrG_CSR_2013_FD_71473 | JGI IMG/M metagenome (GOLD analysis project Ga0075019, IMG submission 71473) | Freshwater sediment microbial communities in response to fracking from Pennsylvania, USA - Cold Stream Run_MetaG_CSR_2013 | ecosystem: Environmental > Aquatic > Freshwater > Creek >...
GTTCCAGGACTTTCGGCTTCATTGCCTTTTGGATCCAATGCTCGCACCGTTTTGATTAATGTAGATCCTGATAAATTAAAAATGTATAATTTATCGGCCGACCAGGTAGTTGAATCTATTGCAAGGAACAATTCAATAAGTCCTTCGGGAAATCTTCGAATGGGTAACACCATGTATATTACCTCTACCAATACTTTAGAAACCAAGGTTCAAAAATTTGAAGATATCCCGTTGGTAAGCAATGGAACAACTGCAATTTATTTGAAGGATGTTGCCTCAGTTTTAGATGGAGCCGATATTACTATGAATTATGCCTTGGTCAATGGAAAACGGTCGGTTTATTTACCTGTGGTTAAAACGGCGGATGCTTCCACTTGGGATGTGGTTCAGGCACTCCGTAAAAAGATTCCTGAAATGAATAGCTTATTACCCCAGGATGTTCGGCTAAGTTATGAATTTGATCAATCCGTTTTTGTGATCGATTCTGCCATGAGCTTATTGTCAGAAGGGATCATTGGAGCGGTTTTGACTGGCTTAATGGTCCTTTTATTTCTTAGAGATTGGCGAAGTAGCTTAGTCGTGATTATTACCATTCCAGTTGCAGTCATGATCGCCGTTTTGCTATTAAAACTTTCAGGACAAACTATCAATATAATGACTTTAAGTGGATTGGCACTAGCAATCGGAATCCTCGTGGACGAATCCACTGTTACCATTGAGAATATCCATCAACATTTTGAAATGGGTAAAAATAAAAAGCAGGCCATTCTGGATGCCTGTCAGGAAATTTCGTTTCCTAAATTATTGATACTGCTTTGCATTTTAGCCGTTTTTGCCCCCTCTTTTTTTATGACGGGGGTTCCTAGGGCAATGTTTTTGCCATTATCTTTATCCATTGGCTTTGCCATGATCGTTAGTTTCCTGGCTTCACAATCTTTGGTACCTGTTTTATCCGTTTGGATATTAAAAGCCGAAAAATTTCAAAAGGGGCATTATAGTCATAAAGCCTTGCCCGAGTCCATAGTAAGTTCTTTACATCCAGATCAAATAAATGAGCATAATAATGAGGAAGAAGTTCATTTGGCTAAGCCTCCCATTTTTCAACGCTTGAAATCAGGTTTGGTATTTGGATTAAAGAATGGGATGCCTACTCGGAAGTTAAGGGTGATCATCTACCTAATATTAAGTTTAGTCGCAGCAGCACTCGCTTATTTATATATAGGAAAGGATTTATTGCCTAAAACCAATAATGGTCAAATTCAATTGCGGATCCAGGAGCCGGAGGGAACTAGATTAGAAGTTACTGAAAAAGTAACTAAAATGGTTTTAGAAATTTTAGACTCCTCGGTTCACCATCATATAGCCATAAGTTCAGCATTCGTGGGGGTAGTACCGGCCAATTTTGGATCCAGTAACCTGTATATTTTTAATAGTGGTACACATGAAGCGGTAATTCAAATGGATTTGGCTAAATCCTATAAACCGATTTTAGAAGAACTTAAGGAAGAGATCCGAAAAAATATTCTTTCGAAATTTCCGGAATTGAAAATTTCCTTTGAACCCATCGAATTAACCGAAAAAATTATGGCTCAGGGGGCCTCAACGCCTATTGAGATTCAGATTGCCGGAAAGAATATGAAGGAAATAGAAGATTATACTTCTCTTATTCGGGAAAAGCTTTTAAAAGTGAATTTTCTAAGAGATATTTTGATTCGACAGCCCTTGAAATACCCTACTATTTCCATTCATGTTGATCGAAATAAACTAGCCTTGATGGGATTAACGATAGATCAAGTTTCAAAAAGTATTACGGATGCCACTTCATCGAGTCGATATACTGATAAAAATTTATGGCTGGATCAGGGTAATTCCTATACCTACCAAAGTCAGGTCCAGGTTCCGGAATATATTATGAATTCTACTAACCAACTTCTTTCAATTTCTTTGGTTAAAAATCAAATGCGACCTGTTTTGGGGGATGTAGCCAGCCTCGAGGTGGATTCATTGCCCGCCGAATATGACCGTATAGGGCCCAGAAGATATATTTCATTAAGTGCCAATTTATATCATAAGGATTTAGGGGGCGCTACAGAAACAATTTATTCTATTTTAAAAAGTCTAAAACCACCTCCTCCCGGATTATTGGTTGAGGTGAAAGGCATGTCCGCTTTGCTTACACAAACCCTCGATTCCCTTCAAGTAGGTCTAATAGCAGCCATTCTCGTAATTTTTTTATTATTAGCAGCTAATTTCCAGTCTTTTGGACTTTCATTGGCCGTTTTATCATCTATCCCCGCAGTGCTGATTGGGTCTATCGTTCTTTTATTATTAACAGGTTCCACAGTTAATTTACAATCCTATATGGGTATAATTATGTCAACGGGTGTATCGGTTTCTAATGCTGTTCTTATTGTAAGCAGTGCTGAAAGATTGAGGATAGATTATAGAAACCCTTTCAAAGCTGCCTATATAGCAGCAGGAATGCGACTGAGACCTATTATGATGACCAGTTTAGCTATGATAGTAGGAATGATTCCTATGGCCTCCGGTTTAGGCGAAGCGGGTGACCAATCAGCACCTTTAGGTAGAGCCGTAATTGGTGGTCTTGCCGCATCGACTCTCGCTACATTATTTGTGGTTCCATTGGTTTATGCTTGGATATGTCAAAACACCGGATTCCGTTCTGCCTCACTTTTACCCGAAGATTCTAATCAATAAATTTTATGAAACCTATTTATTATATATATATTCTTTTTTTGTTTTTTGGACTTCAATTCTGTAATACCGAAACTAAAAAGTCGGAGGATTCCATTGCCATACATTCCATTCCAAAGTATAAATTGGTTAAAGTATTGAAAAAGGAAGTTGAACAATCGATGAAACTACCGGCTCAGCTGGGCTCCTATCAAGAGGTAAGTATATTTCCAAAAGTAAATGGATATGTTAAATCGGTACTAGTTGATATAGGCTCCCATGTACGATCCGGTCAATTGTTAATGATTCTGGAAGCACCTGAACTGGTTGAGGCCTCTATTCAGGCTCGTGAAAAATATGCCCGGGCTATTTCAGACTATTCAATAAGCAAGGAAAACTATGAGCGTTTAAAACTTGCTGCCGCCACTGAAGGAGCTATTTCTCCAATGGATCTTGCCTCGGCAAAATCCAAAATGAAAGCCGATAGTGCATTAGGTAATGCTGAAAAGGCCAATTGGAAAATGCAAGGCACTATGTTAAATTATTTAAAGGTCACTGCGCCTTTTAATGGGGTAATTACTGTTCGAAATGTACATCCTGGAGCTTTGGTAAGTGCTGAATCCAAAGAAATGGTACCGATGTTGGAACTGAAAGACATCCAACGTTTACGTTTGGAAGTAGATATTCCAGAAAGTATGGCTCCTGCTCTACGTACCCGTGATTCACTATCATTTTATTTATCGTCGTTTCCTGGAAAAAAATTTACAGGGATTATCAACAGAAAATCTATGAATATTAGTCGCCAATTTCGATCAGAAAGAGTGGAATTGGATATTTTTAATAGGGATGAAGTTTTGGCTCCTGGAATGTATGCCGATGTTCTTTTTGTCTCCAAAGGTTATCCGGGAACCCTTTCAGTTCCCCAATCCTGTGTCGTTACCTCAACGGAAAGAAAATATGTTTGGGTAGTGAGAAACGGTAAAACAGAAAAAGTAGATGTTAGAACAGGTAATTACAATGATAAGTTCGTGGAAATTGCCGGGAATATAAAGGAAGGAGAAACGGTTATTGAAGGTGCCAATGACGATATAAAAGAAGGTATTATAATTTTACATTGACTTATTTGATTTAAGCTTAAATTAGAACTGAACTTTTAAAAAAAACCTATCATGAAAAAAATAATGTTAATGGTCGCCCTAATACTAGGGTTCGCCAATTTGAGTCAGGCGCAAAGTTATTCTCAGGCTAATATGACTCCAGAAGATCGGGCCAATATGCAAACCTCCCGTTTAACCAAGGCACTAAGTTTAACTGATGATCAATCTAAAAAAGTAAAGGCGATTTTTCTTTCCCAGGCCAAAAGTATGGACAGTTTACGTTCAAACAGTAATGGAGATTTTTCCACAATGGGGGCTGCCAGAAAAACGATAATGGATAATACGGATGCAAAGTTGAATACTATCCTTACGGATGATCAGAAAAAGGCCTATGAACAAGTGAAAGCAGAAAGACGGGCTCGAATGCAAGGTGGGGGAAACCAGAATTAATTGATTTAAGAATACTATATTTACAAAAAAAACCTCTCATGGCAACTTTACAAGAAGAAATCGCAGCAAAAGCAAACATTACAGTAGATCAAGCTAAATTAGCTTATGATCATGTATTGGAAACTATTAAATCAAAAATTCCTCCTTCCTTAGGTGATGAAATTCATAAAGTGATGGATGGTCATGAATTTAATTTGGATTCTGTAAAAACCTCTTTGGCTGATACAGCACATGACTGGCAAGCAAAAGCTACGGATGCTTTACATAATCTAGCTGACCAGGCAAAAAATTTGTTCGGAAGCAAATAATTCAAACTATTTTGATAACCAAAAGGGTTGCTTTTTTAATAAAAGCAACCCTTTTTTGTTTTTGATTCGGATCACATTTACCCTTTCGTTATGGAAAATATCCAGACAAAACCCTCCTCTAAAAAGGTTTTTATTACAGGAGCTACAGGCAATGTGGGTATGGAAATCCTAAAACAGTTAAAAATTCAGGATTCTGAACTTCTGTTTTTTGCGGGGGTACGCCACCTTGATTCCGACAGCATTAAACTTCAGGGATATCCGGTTGTGCCTTTAAATTTTGATTTTTTAGATATCTCAACCCATAAGCCTGCTTTAATGGGAATGCATATCCTATTCTTGTTGCGGCCCCCTCAGATAAGCCAGGTGGGTCCTTATTTTTTATCCATTATCAAAGTGGCAAGAGAAGTAGGCATTCAATTTATACTTTTTGTTTCTGTACAGGGAGTGGAGAAAAGTTCATTGATCCCTCATTATAAAATCGAAAAGGAAATACTCCAATCGGGTATAAATTATTGCTTTTTACGCCCTGCCTATTTTATGCAGAATTTTACAACAAGCCTTCGACGGGATCTAATCCAAAAGAACCGTTTGATTTTGCCTGCGGGTTCCGCCCAATTTACCCTTTTAGATGTAGAGGATTTGGCATTGGTTTCTTTAAACGTCATTCATAATCCCGATTTCTATTTGAATTCTAAAATGGATTTAACCTCGAATGATTTATTGCGTTTTCCCGAAATGGCCACTTTATTAAGTACTGTTTTGGGTAGACGGATAAAATTCAATTCACCTTCCCTGCTTAAGTTTTTTATTCAGAAAAGGCTTGAAGGAAGGCCTACCGCCTATATTTTGGTTTTGATTATGCTCCATTATTTACCCCGATTTCAAAAAGCCCCTAAACCTAGCCCATGGGTTCGTTCCATTCTTGGAAGGGAGCCTCAGAATTTCGAAAGTTTTATTGATAGAAATAGAAAATTACTTGAATAAAATCCTCTATTCTATTTCTTGAATAGTAATAGGATGTAACAGTTTGAGGATAAGGCATTTTTGGCCTAAGTTAAAGGTATCTTTAGTTTCTTACCAGTTCATCCTACTAAACCAAACCAAAATGGGAAATTTACTTTATGGTATAGCCGTCGTTTTAATAATATTATGGGCAATTGGTTTTTTGGGTTACCATGCCGGGGGGATTATTCATATCCTTTTGGTTATAGCCATCATTGCCGTTTTATTCAGAGTGATTTCTGGCCAAAGGATTTAGTACAGTTATTTTTTCAAGTTTATACCGGGGTTAAGCAATGCTTTTAATCCTGGTATTTATTATTTAGAAATTTTTCTCTTGAGTCATTAACATTCCCTTTACCCTTATATTTCCTTCCTTTTAATAATACAACCTTAAAGGGTTAAAAGCCTTTTAAGCCTATACCTTTTCTTCTTTGCAGGGATTTTAGAACCTTGACCCGATTCTCGGCAAAACTTGAATGGGATTGAGGATTACCGAATTTTCACTAAACCGATTCAACCATGAAATCCCCTCATCATATTATTGCCATTGGAGCATCCGCCGGTGGCTTATCGGAAATAAATTCATTTTTTGATCATACCCCTCTGGATCAGGTTTCCTATATTATTATTCAACATTTATCGCCCGATTTTAAAAGCCATATGGTCGATTTATTGGCCAAGCATAGTAAACTAAAGGTAAAGGAAGCAGAGGATGGAATGAGGGTACTTTCTAACGAGGTGTATTTGATTCCCAATGATAAGGTTATGACGGTTGAAAAAGGCTTATTATACCTAAGCCAAAAATTAAAAGGGAATCGATCGAATTTAACCATTAATACTTTTTTTAAATCCCTGGCCTTAGATGCCGGACCCAGGGCTATAGGAATCATTTTGTCAGGCTTGGGATCAGACGGTACCGAGGGAATAAAAGCCATTAAAAAAGCGGGTGGCATGGTTATGGTGCGTCCTTCGGAAACGACCGAATATGGAAGTATGCCTTTTCATGCGATTTCAACGGGTTTAGTTGATTTTATTTTAGAGCCTGAGGCCATGCCTGAAGCCATAGAGGAATTTATTCAATATGGAAAGGAAAGTATTCTCGAAATGGGATTCGATGATCTAAATCTCAATTTAATCATTCAATATATAAAAGCTCAAAATTCGTTGGATTTTTCTGAGTACAAACCTTCTACTTTATTAAGGAGGGCTAAAAGAAGGGCTTATCAATTGGATTATAATACCTTATCGGCTTATTTACCCTATTTCAAATCCGATCCATTGGAAATAGAATCCCTTTCAAAGGAATTTTTAATTTCCGTAACGTCCTTTTTCCGCGATAAAGAAGCCTTTCAGTTTTTGGCTGAACATTTAATACCATCCTTAATTAAGAATCTTAATGAAGAGGAGGAACTTAAGATTTGGGTAGCAGGTTGTGCTACTGGTGAGGAGGTTTACTCCCTGGCCATATTGATTGCTGAGGAGCAAAGTCGAACCGAGAGTACCCATAATGTGAAAATATTTGCTACGGATATTGATGAACTGGCTTTGAATTTTGCTGGTAAGGGTCTCTATACATCGGCTAGTTTAAAACCAGTCGAAAAGAAATATATCGATCGATATTTTAATTTGGAAGGCAACCATTATCGAATTCAGGGTCAGATTCGAAAGATGGTCATATTTGCCCGCCATGATTTGGTAAAAAATCCCCCATACTGCAATATGCATTTTATAAGCTGTCGGAATTTGTTGATTTATATGACTCCGGTGCTGCAAAAAAGGATATTTGAAATGATTCTTTTCGGTTTGAAACAAGGAGGATTTCTTTTTCTAGGTTCAAGCGAAAACCCTATTTCTATTATTCAAAATTTGGAGGTGATAGAAAATAAATGGAAGATTTATAAAAAACTGGGATTGGATACCTCACCCCGTTTTGATTCTTTTTTATTACCAGAAACGATAAACATAAAGCCCTTCAACAAAGTAAATTTAATTCAGGAAAAATCAACGCATAGTCGCTTTTTGACTGAATCTATCATAAAGGCTATAATCCCAGATTCTGGCATCCTTGTAATTTGTGAATTGGAAAATAAAAATGTGGTAAGATCCTATGGAGATACCTCAAGAATATTATTGCAAAAGAATTTCAATCTGCACTTACCGGAACTATTACCGGGTCCATTGGCGGATGCTTTTAACTATTTATGTTCGGAGATAGACAAGGAATCTAAACCCGTATTTCTAAATCATATTCGGATTCATGATAAGCCCCATTCCTTAATTGTCAATATAAAAATCACCCCAATTGAACAGGAAATTGGGGAGACGGGTTTTTTAATGGTTCTGATAAAAGAGGAAATAGAGAGCCACGGATTGGAAGATAATCCGGTTTTCAACTTAAAAGAGATTAATAGAGAATATTGCTTGAATTTGGAAGATGAAATTAAGCGACTCAAGGAGGAACTATTTCTAACCCGTGATCAATTAGATGCTTCCTACGAGAATCTTCAATCCTTTAATGAGGAATTATTGTCGACCAATGAAGAGATGCAAAGTTCCAATGAAGAAATGCAATCGGTTAACGAGGAACTGGATACCATTAATAATAGTTTTCAAATAAAAAACAGGGAATTAACGGAGCTGAACGATGATTTGAATAATTATTTTAGAAGTAATGTGAACGGGCAGTTATTTGTCGATAAGGATTTAAAAATCATTCGGTTTTCTCCTATTTGTACCGAGCTTATCAATCTTTTGGAATCAGATATAGGTAGATCAATTAGTGATATTTCCACCAATTTTAAAGTGGAGACCCTGGCCGATGACCTTAGATCGGTTTTGATTCAGGGTACTCCCACTTTAAGAGAAATCCAAACCTTTGATCGTAGATGGTTTCAGATAAATTCAATGCCCTATATTCATCAATCAGATAACAAGCGAAAGGGAGCAATTGTTACTTTCACCGAAGTAACCGAATTGAAGAGAATTCAATTGGAATTGAACAAAAAAAACCAGAGCCTATTACGAATTAATGCTGATTTAGACAATTTTGTATTGGCCGCTTCTCATGATTTATTGGCCCCTTTGGGGAATATTGAACTGAGTATCAATGTCATGAATATGATTGAGGTGAAGGATCCTGAACTTTCCCATTTCCTTGAAATAATCAATGCATCGGTAGTTAAATTTCGAAATCTTATAAAGGATATGGCAGTCATTGCCAAACTGGAATCGGAAGTTAAGATTATGGAATGGGTGGATATCGAGGAGATTATAAATAATATCGAATGGAGTCTATCCAATAAAATCAAGGAGAGCGGCACCAAAATCAAACGAAATCTTCAGGTTGAAAGAATTATGTATTCAAAAAAGAATCTTCGAAGCGTTCTTTTTAATTTAATATCCAATGCCATTAAATTTAAAGGTGATAGAAACCCTGTTATTTATATTTTAACCAAAAAAGAAGGGGATTTCATTCAATTCATTGTGGAAGATAATGGGATTGGAATATCAAAAGTAGGAATGGAAAGGATTTTTGATATTTATGGACGTTTAAAGCAAGATGAAGAAGGTCTGGGTATAGGATTATATTTGGCACAAAAAATCATCCATGCATCGGGAGGGGATATCCAGGTAGAAAGTGAATTGGACAAAGGAACCAAGTTCACTGTTTTTCTAAGGGAAATCCCTGAACTAGTATAATTCAGGGATTCTTATTAGCCTATATGAATCTCAATTCCATGGGGTTCCCTATCATTGATTAATAATAGTCTGTTTTTCTCTTGATCTATTCCATCCAATTTTATAATACTGTCGGGTTTGGCGGAATGCTTAAATTGATATAGGATTTCCTCGTCATGGTTATTTAATTGGTAAGCGATCACATATTCCGTGTCCTTAAATCGGTATTTCAATTGAAAGTTTTCCATTTTGCTAGGAAGGCAGGGGTCAAGAATAATCCAATCGCCTTCTCTCTGAATACCTAAAAGGGATTCGGTTAATAACCGGTACATCCAACCGGCCGAACCCGTATACCAGGTCCAACCCCCACGACCTGGGTGTAAGGTATCCTTGTAAACATCGGCCGCCATAACATAGGGCTCCACCTTATAGATATTGATTTTTTCGGGTGAATTACCATGGTGAATAGGATTTATCATTGAATACAATTCCCAGGCTTTTTCCTTATTCTTTAATTTGGCAAAGGCCATGACCATCCAAATAGCCGCATGGGTATATTGCCCCCCATTTTCCCTTATCCCTGGTACGTAACCCTTTATATAACCCGGATTTTTTGGACCTTTATCAAAAGGCGGCTTCAATAATTGGATTAGACTTAATTCATGATCCACTAATTCAGAGTAGGCCGAGTTTATGGCCAAATTAGACCGTTCGAGTTTCCCTGCTTCCGATAAGATTGACCAGCTTTGACTTAAAGAATCTATCCGACATTCTATATTTTCGTTGGATCCTAGCGAGGCACCGTCATCAAAAAAAGCGCGTTTATACCAATTACCGTCCCATGCAGATTCTTCGATATGAATTTGTAATAAGCCAGCCTGTTCTAAGCAAAAAGCGGAGAATTCAGAATCAGACTCTTTGAGCGATATTTTGGAGAATTCCTGAAGGATATCAAATAAAAAGAAAGCCAGCCATACACTTTCGCCTTTCCCTTCAATTCCCACCTTATCCATTCCATCATTCCAATCACCGGATCCCATTAGGGGTAATTGGTGAAGGCCATATTTCATTCCATTTTTTAAAGCTCGAACACAATGATCGTAAAGGCTGGTTTTCCCATTCGAAATATTGACCTGATCATAATAGGATTCCTCACCGGGGTTGAGAATTCTTCCTTCTACAAAGGAGACGGGTTCCTTCAAGATATCATAATCCTGGGTGAACCGAACATACCGGGAGGTGGCATATACCAACCATAAAAAATCATCTGAGCATCGGGTTCTAACCCCTCGACCCCCGGGAGGATGCCACCAATGTTGAGCATCGCCTTCCTTAAATTGGCGGGAGGCCGAAAGCAATAAATGTTTTCGACTTAATTCGGGTTTAATAGATACCAAAGCCATAGTATCCTGAAGTTGATCCCTAAAGCCAAAAGCGCCTCCCGATTGATAATATCCGCTTCTAGCCCAAAATCGGCAAGCAAGGGTTTGATATACTAACCAGCCATTGGTCAATAAATTCATGGCCGGATCCTTCGATTCCAAATGAATGATATTTAAGGTATTTTCCCAAAACTGCCCTACTTTATTCAAAGACTCCTGGGCTGAATTAGGCTCCTTCATTTTTTGAATCAATGACCTGGCTAAATCGGCATTATGGCTCGTTCCCAGCAGAAAAACCACTTCATACTCCTCCTGATCAGCTAAATAAATATGACTTTGCAAGGCCCCGCAGGGGTCCAAAGCGGCTCCAACCTTTTTGGATAGGCGGGTCCTTTCCATGGCTTCTGGTCGTTTGAGGGATCGGGTCCTTCCGATAAATTCCATTCTATCGCCAGTATAGGAATGGGAGGGATCATTAACCTCAAAAAAGGAAACCCTATGATCATTAAAATCTTTATTATACAGGTTTCTGGCAAAAAGGCAACCGGATTCCTCATCGATTTCAGTTACGATATACATCGAACTTTTTGATCGTAAATCCCCTAAAACCCATTCAACATAGCCGGTCGCTGAAATTTTGCGAGGTCTACCACTTTGATTTTTTAGGGTTATGACGGTAAATTTTATACTTTCCTCCAGGTCCACATACTGTTTCATCCTGGAATAAATACCATTTTCGAGATTCTCAAATTGGCTGTATCCAAACCCATGTCGAACAATATAATTTGACGAGGAGGGGCAGGGTAGGGGGCTCGGTGACCAATAATCACCACTTTCCTCATCTCGTATATAAAAGGCCTCTCCTGATCCATCCGATACAGGATCATTTTCCCATGGGCTTAAACGGAACTCATGGGCATTTACGGCCCAGGTGTACGCTCCACCACTTTCAGAAATAACGGTTCCGAAATCGGGATTGGCAATCACATTTGACCAGGGCATAGGGGTAGTTTTTTCCGGCCCTAAATTCATGATATACTCTTTCCCATCCAATGAAAAACCACCTAATCCATTGTCCTGAATACAGGGTGGGCTATACAGGATTTCCAAAGTTTTAGCAAATGGGGGTTGAAGAGGAATTATGGAGGCTAAATTATTTTTTAATAGATTTTTCTTATTGGCTTGGTAGCTGAGGGTACCTTTTAGGTCTGAAATTTCAATTCGGGCAACTGATTGCATTAATATTCTATCCTCTGGGGCGATTTGCTCAATAACCCTGACAAAAATACCACCCGGTTTTTCAATGGCTTCCTTATCCATTCCATCACTGGTAAGTGCAATAATTTGGTTTTGCAATACCTGTCGATAATCCGAATGCTCCTCATTCCAAATTACCAGATCGATGATAAGTCCCTTTAGCCTCCAGTAGGCATGTGCCTGGATTAAGCTCTTAACCAGATTTAAGTTTTCCTGATCCGATATTCGCAATAAAACAATCGGTAAATCACCGGAAATGGAATATCCCCATAATCCGGATTGACCTCTTTGATTCGTGATGAGAATAGAAGGATCCGCTCGAAGGGATGCATTCGAGAAAATAATAGATCCCGCTAATTTCTCATATAATTGGGCATCCGATTCAGTAGCATTAATCTGCCTCAAAATGACCTGATTATGGGTCCAGGCCAATTCAAAGGATCTTTCAATAAAGGTTGGATCCTGATATTTATTAATCAGATTTTCGGCTTGGATTCGAGTTTCACCCACTCCAAAAATTAAATCGAAGGTAATGGTTTCCTGAGGCCCAATTTTAATACGATTTTGAATGGAAACAATAGGATCTAATACCGGGCCTTGTGTGCCTGATAATTCCTGTTCCTGATGCATTATAATTGGGTTTTCCAGATCACGAGTTCGGCCAATAAATTTAAGGCGATCGGTTTCGAAACTGATTTTTTGGATATCCCCAGCCCCGGTTTTAAGGATATGAAAAAACCAGATATTTTTTTCATCCTCGGTGCGGGGCCTCCGGGTACATAAAATGGCATTCTTGGATTCTAATATCTCGGTTTCTACAAATAAATTGCTAAAGGCCGGATGCAATTCATCAGATATGGCAGTGGCCATGACCACCTCCGCATAAGTTGTTAATTCGATGGTCCTAATTTTTCGGGATCGGTTTGAAATTTTGACCCTACGAATTTCTACATTATCCTCAGGAGAAACGACTATCTCGGTATGGGTTTCCAATTCCCAATCCTTTCGTTTAAACTCGGCTCTACCCTGTGAAAATACAGCCTCATAAAAAGGTGAATCTTTTAAGCTGGGTTGGTAGCCCGATGAAAAGAATTGTTTCCGGTCCAGGTCACGGATATAACAAAAGGATCCCCAATTTTCACGGGTAGTATCCTCATGCCATCGGGTAAGCGCTATATTTTTATATCGACTATAGCCCGATCCTGAACCGGTGACCATTACATGATAATTCCCATTTGAAATCAATTGAATTTCTGGAACCAAACCGTCATGACCTTTTAAAACCCTTAAAACAGAGCCTTCGGTAGAAGGATTTATATCGGCTACATCGGGAGGTGGATTGAAAAATTTGATCGACCTGGGAATTCTTTCCTGTAATAATAATAAGCTGGATTGAAATTCAGGTTCAGCTTCAAACCGTTTTTGCATAGGTTTATCCAATAGGAGATACGCCAATGATAATAAGCTCATTCCCTGATGATGGGCCATAAAAGAACGAATGACTACGGAGTTTTGGCCTCGAGGAACTCGGGTCGGGGTATAATCCAAAGCCTCAAAAAATCCAAAGGCTCCTTCCATTTCCAAGTTTCTCAATGTTTCCAGATTTCTATAGGCTTCTTTGGGGTCTACCATTAAGGCCATAACACTAGCATAAGGGGCAATCACCAAATCTTCCCCTAAGCCTCTTTTTAATCCCAATTCAGGAACGCCGAATGCTCGGTATTGATAGTTCAAATGGGTATCTACCAAATTATAACCCGATTCAGAAATTCCCCAAGGCACACCTAATTGTTTTCCATAATCGATTTGCCGATCCATCATACTGCGGTAGGTTTGATCGAGTAAGGTATTGGAATAGGTAGGCATAATTAAAAGGGGCATTAAGTACTCGAACATGGAACCACTCCAGGATAGTAAAGTAGAAACCCCACCCGTATGCGTTAACTGTCGACCCAATGAAAACCAGCTTTCCTGTGGAATTTTATTTTGAGATATTCCTATATAGGTGGCTAGCCTGGATTCTGAGGCCAATAAATCATAAAATCCAAGGTCCTTTCGATTCTCATCGATATTATAGCCTATTGAAAATAAAGCTTGATCCTTATCGTATAAAAAATCGAATTCAATTTGAGATAAATCCAGAACCTGTGATTTTAAATTTTCCAATTGCCTGATTTGGTTTTCGGCCTTTTTTCCAAATCCTTTTATTTTTTCCAGGAAAAATTCCAGGCTTGCTAGATCAGGTGGGCTATATTCCACGATTTCCTGCTCAAAAATTTCTAGACATTTCCTATATAATCCTGATAAATCCCTTAAAGAAAAGGTATGGGAATAGGCCAAAAGTTCCCGAAAAAGGCTGGGGATTTGTTCCAAAGAAAATTGGGGAAATAAGTTGTAAATCTCATCTTGAATACCTTTGGTTTGATTCAATAAGCCCTTGGATGCGATTTCCTCCTGGCTCATCGGATCCTTATCATAAAAATCCTTTAAATCCTGCGCTTGGACTATTAAGTTTTCAAGAGGTTTTTGTAAGATTTCGATATTATGAATGCTTAAATCCAATATCCCTTCAAGGGATTTTTCATAGGCTTTAAACGATAAACGGTTGCCAGCTGAATCCCTAAACATATTTAGGGTATCCTTTAAGCCCAAAAACAATTTTAAATTTAAAATCGGTTCATCGATTTTTTGATCCAGGCCAATTCGAAGGGTTAATAAATGCCCCGAAAGGTTTCCACTATCCACCGTTGATATATACTTTGGCGGCAGGGGTATTAGGGTTTCTGTATCATACCAATTATAAAAATGCCCTTTATACCTTTCCATTTTATTAAGGGTATTGACAGAATTGGAAATCCGTAGGATGAATTGGGATTGAGTTATAAATCCAAAATCAGCTGCTACCAGGGTGGAGGTTAAACCCAAGCCTAAATTCGTGGGGGAGGTTCTATGCGCAATTTTGGCAATTGGATGCTCCTGATAATTATCGGGGAATAGCCAATGGTCGGCCTCAATAGAGAAGGTTTCAAAATAGGACCAGGTTTTCCTGGCAATTTTTCTCAGGTAGCTTATTTGAGCAGGGTATAAATTATCCTTATGGGGAGAAAGGGGGCGGCTCAAAAACCAGGCTATAAATGGGGCCCCAATCCAGGATAATAAAACTGGATCGGCTACAAAATGATCCATAGCTGAAAAAATGGATAGATATAATAGGCCAGCAAAACCCAAAAGGGGTGAAATGGCCATTATGCGATAGGAGCTCCGAAGCGTATGTTTTTTATTTTTTTTAATCATGGAAGAAGGTTTCCAGATTAATAAATGGTTATGACTGACCAAAACCCGAAAAAGGGTTTTAATGATCGCCTTCAAAGAATAATAAGCCTCAAAGGGTAAGCAGGTGATCAAAAAAACATTTTGTAGAAGGTCATCCAGAATACTGGAAATGGAATCGTTGAAATGTTGTCGAAAAACAATTTCCTTGGGTTTGTATAATAAATCTTTAAAAGCCTTTATAAAGGAGGGCAGGATTAGAGAAAATGAAATAGTTAAGGTCCAAAACCAAGCATCGTGAAGGATGGTCCAGCCCAAAATTAAAAGCATCATAATGGCTGGGGCAACCAGACTTCTTCGAAGGTTATCAAAAATTTTCCATTTAGATAATCCAGAAATCGGGTTACGAACCCATTCCCTTTTCGCGTTCGGTACAAAGGGTAATATCCAGGAAGCAATTTGCCAATCTCCTCGAATCCAACGATACCTTCGATCTACATCTTCCTGGTAACGGGAAGGGTATTCTTCATATAATTCAATATCCGATAAAAGCCCTGATCGAGTATAACTCCCTTCCAGTAAATCATGGCTTAAAATCCTATTTTCAGGAAAGGTTTTATTCAGGCCTTTTCGAAATATATCCAGGTCATAAATTCCTTTTCCTATAAAAGAACCTTCTTGAAATAAATCCTGATAAACATCTGAACTGCTTTTGGAATAGGGGTCAATACCTAAATCATTACCCTGCATTCGGGCAAATAAGGAGTTCGATGAGCCTAATAAACTTAATGCCACCCTGGGCTGGAGAATTCCATATCCTTTAATTACCCTTTTTAACTTATCACTAAATACGGCTTTGTTTAAGGGATGGGCCATGGATCCAATCATTTTTCTGGCCGAATCACGAGGTAATTGGGTATCCGAATCTAAGGTGATAATATATTGAAGGCTCGAAAATATAGCCTTTTTACCGATAATATGATTAAAATCATTCTCTGATTCTCCTCTAAGAAGATTATTGAGTTCGGTTAGTTTACCTCTTTTTCTTTCATATCCCATCCAGATTTTTTCACTGGCATTCCATTTTCTGGGTCTATGAAACCAGTAAAATTTACCAGTTTTGTCAGGGTCATACTGCAGGTTAAGTTCATCAACTTTTTGGCGGGTAAAATCAATAAGAAAGGAATCTTCTATTTCCACTTCTCGATCCGAATCCACAAAGTCGGTCAAAAGTCCAAAATATATGAAAGAATCTTTATTGGCTAAATAATGAACGAGTAGTGTTTCGAATAGGGTCTCTATACTTTTGGTGCCGGTAATCATCCCAGGAATGATTACTAAAGTGCTGGATTTTGGATCAATACCCAGTTCGAAATCCATTCTGGGTAGTACCATGGGTTTAATACATTGGGTTATAGCCCAATTCACGGTTTTGATGATTACCTGAGATGTGCAGATCAGGCAAAGAATTCCGACTGCCCAAATTCCATTTAAGCTGGTGCCCATAAATAATGCCCTGGTAAGCCATAAATAACTAAAAACAAAACTTAGGAGCCCTATACTACTGAGGTAAAAAAACAAAGGATAAGTATTTAATAGGGAATAAAGCCTATCCAGTATCCCATCCTTTAATTGAATTTCATTCTTTAAACTTTGAAGCCCATCGTCCATTAAATAATAGCCTATATGGGATAATCGAGTATCGGCCGGATCGGAAATAAAGGCCGTCTTTGATAAATTTAATGCCGCTTCGGCAATAAAAGGTTCGGTTTGGCCGCTGTTTTTAGATAATTTTTCAATTATATGACGGTAATGATCCCGGGTGGCAAAATCCATAATAGGATAGATTCCCAAATTTTCCTTCCTTAAAATTTGTTCTACAATACTTTCGTTTTCGACAAATTCCTGCCAATTCATCGTGCTTAGGAATCTCAAGCTTCCGATACTATTACTCATGGAAACCTGGTTGGCAGCTTGCTTTTGAAATTCAAAATGGATTAATTGATCACTCGTTTGGTCGGTTTCGGAAAGTACCTGTTCCATCCAGTTTAAAGTTAGGGCAAGGGAAGGCCCTCTTCCCTGTAATTGGCGGGTAAGTTCAGCCACGAAGGAACTAACCATGGGTGGATTCGATCGGGCCATATCGGATATTACTAAAATCAGGCTTTTTGGGTCATTTTCGGCCGTTTTAATCATTTGAAGGGCCCAGAAATTGGCGAGATTCTGGTTGATTCGATCGCTGGCAATTTGGGTTGAAATTCTTCGCAGATTTTCAATCAGGGAAAGCCTAAGCATTATCGGAATGGCCCAAAGTTCACCCATTTTTAAAGGGGTGACCAATTGATAGGAATTAATAAAGCTATATAGGTTTTGTGTACTTAATCTTCCGTCGGTATGCGAAATGATATTAATAGCAATATCATAAACCCTTGGAATATTGATTTGATCTTCATTTAAGATTCTCGGAAGATTCTCGTTATAGCCTTTTGGTAAATGTTTCCTTCCGGTGCGAATTTGCTCCTGTATGAGGTAAAAATTATCCAGAAGCCATTCACCCGCGGGAATTATTCTTTGATTATTTCGAACCGATTCGGTTAAGATCCCATGAACCTCAATCAATAATTCCTCATTTTCATCTAATCGTTTTAATAGGGTATTGGGGGCCCCTCCCTCCAAAACTTTATGTTTGTTTGCCAGAACCTTGCCAAATACCTTCATTTGCTCCTCACTAAATAATTCAGAACGTAGAGGCGGTGTTTCTTGAAAGAATTTCTGAAGCTTAGAATTCATAGCAAAGGTTCCACGTATAGAGGAAAGAATTTCACCGGGAAGGATTTTCATATTGACTTTTATTGAGCAACCAAATAGGTAATGCGAAGAAGAAGCCGCTCGGGACTGGTTCTAGGTTTATTGAACCAAGGGAATTCTATGAAGGATAGTATCCCTCATAGAGATAATGATCTAAAAATGCAAATGAATGCCCATCAGACTTGTAAATATAAAAATTAAGGAAGGCCCTGCTAAGAGTAATTTATTCGAAAACCCTTTAGGGCCATTAAATGGGCATTTACAACAGTAAAATTACAGTCTCCGGCATTTATCATGGATCCTGACCCATGTTCAATACAAATAAAAAACCCCTAAAATCTTTTTGGGAGAATTTTAGGGGCTTTATTCTATGAAAATCACCTTAGTTTAAATTCCGGGTTTCCTTGGGTTTTTCATTATTTACCGGTTTTATGATCATTTTCGGTGTATTTTTTCGAGGAGGATTCGGTTTAGGTTGATTATTTGGTGCCGGTTTATTGGGATTATTATTGTTTACCGGATTGGGTTGCGTATTCATCCGCTGATTTGGATTATTATTTGGGTTTTGAATGGGTCCATTTCCATTTAGATTAGGGTTTGGATTAATCAAGCCACGGTCATTCCTAAATCGGGAATTATTGAATCCCCCATTGTTATTTTGATTTAAATTATTTTGATTGCCATTATTGAGTACTGGAGCATTGGAATTTGTTGTATTTGGGTTCACATTATTTGGATTGACAATATTTCCATTTGGGTTTCCATTATTGGAATTGGGATTATTATTGGGTCTTCTTTGAAAATCCTGTACATCATTATTCCGAAATTCTGAATTATAACCATTTGGGTTTCTATTTTGCCCATTATTATTTATAGAATTGGGCGTATTGGTTATGGTATTTGGATTGTTTTGAGGAGGCCGATTGAAATTCGGGTTGGGATATTGAGCCCTTTGTTTGGCTGCCTCTATAGGATTATTATCTGTACTGGAAATAGAGCTGGCGGCATTGAAATTACCAACCCCTTTTTCCTGGGTTCGATTATATACGGGAGTTACCTGGTTCAAAGAAATGACCTGTTTGGGGGCTGGCTTGAACTGGGTTGCCACAGGGCTTGGATCGGGCGCTTTTATATTTGGGCGATAAAAGGTAAGAGCATTTCCATTTACCTGAGTTTGTCCGGGTCTTGAACTATTGCTGATGGGAACCTGGGAAATAGGATTTCCCGTAACTCTTTCTACATCTTCCCTACGGGGCCCGGCAATATATCCTGATTGAGCTTGATTTCCATAATGGTTTATGGTGGTATTATTGACCGTTTGGTTATTAATAACGGTTACATTGTTAATAATGGTGGTTTTTTGATAAATGATATTGTTCTGGCTACGATTTACATAATAATTATTAATCTGGGGGCTTGCAATCTGCCCAGCTGGAACAAATGCCCAATGAGAAGGCTCTGGGGCATCATTAAAGGAAAAACTAAGCCCTATACTAATATGCTCGGAAGGGTGTTCTCGATAATATTCATCCTGTCTGAGATGACTAGGAGGGCCTAAGGGAGCCCATCCAAAATAATCTCCGCTCGTTCTCCAGGCCACCCAGGCAGGTCCCCAGGTATAACCGGGTATCCAAATCCAACCGTAATCACCAGTAAATCGCCATCTTCCATAATGAAAGGTGGCCCATCCCCATTGATAATCCGATACCCAGGTCCATCCAAATTCGGTATAGACCCAATGCCCACGACTTTGGTAGGGCTGGAAATCTGGACCGACCTCCGGTACCCAAACATATCCATATTCATTATCTTCAACCCAGGTTCCATAGGGGGCCAGGGCATCATAAAACGTTTGATAAGTCGGATTTTCTTGTACGGGTGCAGGGGGTGGGGGGGGAGGATTGTAAACCGGAGCGGGTTGGGGCCTTTGATAAGTTTCAACATAGGCGGTAGTACCACAGCTCGATAAAAATAGTATTCCTAGAAAGAAAAGGCTCTTTTTAAATTTCAACATTATGATTCGGTTTTAAATCAACTTACTATAATTGAAAAAATATTAAGCCAATGCTGAATCGATTGGCTCAATTATTATGAAAATGGGTATTACGCTAAATATTAATTTTTAGTTTAAACCTTCGTAGAGTTTTTTCGTTTAAAAACCCGTTTACAAATAAAGAATATATGAAAGTATTGTTACGATTTACCCTGCCAATCCTTTTATTAATCCTAGTAATAGGTTTAGTAAATGCACAAAATTTGGATCCATCTGGCTTGGAGGGCGGAAGTAAAAAGGATAAAACCTCGTATTTGAAAATTCAGGCAGATTATTTAACCAATAATGTGTTTTTAGGCCGGGCTGATTCCATTATTACCCCTTCCTGGTCACCCAGCCTGGGTTATTGGCATAAATCCGGTTTATATTTTAATGCCACAGCCAATTATCTACCTACCAATATTACCACCAGTAAATGGGATAATGGATCGGCCGAATTGGGTTATGAATTTAATTTTACCGAGGCTTTCGGGGGAAGTATAGCTTTTTCAAAACTCTTTTATTCTCCTACTAGTACTTCGGTAAAGTCGTCTATATCATCGACCACTACTTTAAGTCTAAACTATAATATAGAGGATATCTTAACACCCACTATAGAGCTGGATTATAATGTTAATAAATCAGGCATTCCTGGAGATTTTTTATTGAATGCCGGTTTGGCTCATGATTTTGTGATTCCTTTTACTGGTGATGAAAATAATATGACCCTTTCCCCTGGAATTAATTTTAACCTTGGTACACAGAATTTTTATAAGGATTATTTATTAAGAAAGTTTAAGTTTAAAAAAATACAAGCCCAGGTTACCAAGGCCATAGATGCCCTGGCTCCGTTCCAAGCTTTAGATTATGAATTATCCCTTCCCATAGTGGTGAATTTAGGCAAGTTTTCCCTGACAATCACTCCCACCGATGCTATTGCTGTAAACAAATTGCCCAAGGCCCTATTAAACCAATATGCCAATACCGATAATTTATTCTTTACCGAATTTCAGGTAAGTCTGAAGTTTTAATACAGAAAGGCTTAATGATTGCTTAACCTTAATTTAAGGTAATCGTCATAACTGGAACCGAATTTTGGTCTAACCATAATCTTGATTCCATATGAGGATTCCAAATCACAAAATTTTATTTACCCTTTTATTTTCTTTTCTAAGCCTCCTATCGTATTCCCAACAAATTCGAGGGGTTGTTTTTGATGAATATTCAAAATCACCTATTCCGGGTGCTAATGTTCAGATTAAGTCTTTAAATCTTTCTACCCAAACTTCTTCCTCTGGATATTTTGAATTTAACGCTTTAACCAATGGAAACTACATATTAACCATTACCTTTTTGGGATATGGTACGCAGGAAAAATCGGTTAATTTTTCGGGTAAGGAATTAAATATAGTAGTTTCCCTAAAAGAACAGGCCACTGAGTTGCGGGAGGTAAAAATTGTCAGCAAGTCAAACCATGAGTCCGATATTTATGCCCGAAGAAAGGAAAAAAATGCCGACAACCTCGTAAATATAGTTTCGGCCCAAACCATTGCACGCTCTCCGGATTTAAATGCCGCCGAAGTTAGTAAACGAATATCAGGCATTGCCCTCCAAAAAAGTTCGGATTCAAAAGATGAATTATTAATTGTAAGGGGTTTAGAGCCTAGATATAGCAATACGACCATTAATGGGGTTCAAATTCCTAGCCCGGATGATAAAAACAAAACGGTTCCCTTAAACATTTTCCCTTCTGAATTGATAGGCAATGTAGTAATTTCTAAAACCTTGATACCAGAATTAGCCTTGGATGCAGTAGGTGGAACGGTAGATATTCAGTTTAAAGATGCCCCGACCTTACCGACCTTAAATATTAATTTTGCCGGAGGGTTTAACCCAAAGGTAACCGGTCAGACTTTTTATACCTTTAGCCCCTCCCAAAGTCATAAGCTTGACCCAGCAACTCAATTTGGTCATAGCTATAATGCTTTACCGACCGATTTTCCGGTAAGCGTTTTAAAATTTAATAAACCTAATTTTCGAGGAAATTTATTAGGAGGATTTACTTTCTCTCATCGGTTTTTGAAAAATAAATTAGGTTTCATTGTATCTGTATCGGATCAAGATGAGTACTCAGAGAATGTTGAAAATTCTCAGGACGTGAATGCCTCAGATAATAATACGGCTGCCGACGGAAATAAACCCTTTTCCAGTTTTGCCCTAAAAAGGTATTATTATTTTCATACAAATAGTCTTGGAGTAAGTTCAAAATTGGATTATATTTTTAATGAAAAGAATAAAATAAGTATCTCCTCGGTGATTACGCGTACCCAAAATATTTCAGCTTTATCTGATCAAAGCACACCGGTACCTGATTTGAATGGACATATAATTGGTATCCCTCCGGTTGATAGTTTGATTCGTAGTCAAAATATTATTCAAAGCCTCTACAGTTTATCCTTGAAAGCTTTACATAAAATATCTCCCCGTTTTACTTTGGATTATTCCTTAAATTATGGGTATTCGAAGGGGAATGTACCCGATCAGGCCAGCCTTTTATTATATAATCAATACGACGCACCCAAAAACACCTATATTATTGAGCCCAATGCAACCGATCGGTTATGGCAAAGAAATTTTGATCATCTCTATTCTGCCTATTTAAACTTTACCTATAAAACCCATTTATTTGGGGTTGAATCCGAGTTAAAAGCCGGTGGGGTTTTATCTCATAAATCCAGAAATAACTTTCGAAATACCTATTTATTAAATGCGGTTTATACAGGTAACAATACTGCTGTTCCATTTACCCCTAACTTTCAAGATTCTACATTTTTAGTGGTGACCAAGCAAGGTAATCCAACCATCAATACCGATAATTATTCCGCCTTCGAAACTCTTCAATCTTTTTACATTCAGGATCGATTTAAAATGGGGAAACTGGATGTTATCCTGGGTGCCCGAGATGAAATTACTCGACAAAACAATTTTACCTTATCGGTTAATGCCCCTTTCAGCAAAATTTCCAATGATTATTACTACAATGATTTTTCTCCTGAAATTAGTTTAAAATATAATTTAAATACCCAACAAGCGATTCGCTTATCCTATTTCCAAGCGATTAGCCGCCCGAATTATTATGAATTAACCTCCTATACCAATTCTCAGGGTTCTGGAAATCAAACGGGTAATCCCAACTTAAAACATTCCAATTCCTATAATTTTGATGGACGCTATGAATTGTTCTCTGGTGGAGACAATGCTTTATTAGTTGGGGCATTCTATAAAAAAATTATTAATCCTATTGAAACAAGTTATTCTTCAGGCGCTTCAGTGATAACCACCCGTTTGGATAATGTGGCGCAAGCCATTGATTACGGTGCAGAAATAAACCTAATACATTATCTAGGAAATTTCGGTTTTTCTGGAAATTATACCTTCATCTTATCTCAAATTCAACAGAGAAAAATTTTGGATGTACGGGTATTTAATCCTGATGGTAGTTATGCTGGTTATTCCACCGATTTGGCACCTATCGTAACTCGTGCATTGCAAGGGCAATCACGAGATTTAGCCAATTTGAGTTTTATTTATAGAAATAAAAAAGCCAGGATTAATGCTAATTTTTCTGTTTTATACCAAGGTAAACGGATTGATAATGCTCAGGCTTATTATAACCTGGATTATTACCAGCAAGATTATTGGAATTTTTCATTTGCAGCCGATAAATCCATTGGCAAACGTTTTTCCTTTTTCGTAAAGGCCAATAATATTACTAATACACCGGTTATCATTCGAACCCAAGGAGGTTATTTCCTTTCCTCTACTCGAACCGGTCAGGATTTTCTGCTCGGATTACGGTATAAATTTCTAAGCTTGAACTAGGAAAAAGAACTACTCATTTAAATTATAAATTCTGTAGGAAATCTGATTTTTTTTAGTGTTTTATTGAAAATATTTCAATAAAACTATTTAAATTTTTTAATAATTATAATTAATAAGCTAATAATCTCTTAATACTCCCTTAACATAGATGTTCTAATTTTAAAAAAAACTATATGAAATTGAAAAATCTAAGCCGAGTAATAGTTGCCTTTGCAGCTTTTACCCTAGCTCTTGCGAGCTGTAAAAAAGATTCAACTACCACCACTACCAACAATGGAGGAAGTGGAGGAGGAACCCAAAACACGGGTCCGGCAGATTCCGTTCCTACCAAATATGCGGGTGGAATATTAGGAAATGTTAATACCCATAGTACCTTTACATTCCTGGCAGGTAAAACCTATAATATTACCAAGGGAAATGTGATTTTAGTGAATGCCGATGTAGTTGTACAGGCAGGTGCTCAAATTTTATTTGGTGGAAAACCCTTGAAAGTTACAATCGGAGTAAATAATCCAGGAAAACCAGGTCATGATAATGCCTTAAATATCAATGTACCCCAAATTCAGGCCAATATTGCCCTTTCTAATGCCAAAAGAAAGGCACAAAGTTTAGCTGTTTCGAAAAACCTAGCCCTTTCCTTGCCGGCTCCGGATACAGGGTCGAAAAGTAATGTTTACTCGATATATGTTACTGGTGGAAAAAAGGGAAATACTTGTTCGTTTGTGGCCAATGGGACCCAAACCAATCATGTGGTTTTCACTACCCAGGAAAGTAATCCTGTTTGGCCAAACGGTTATTGGGGTGGTATAAATGTTGACTCTTCTGCTACTAAAGTAACCTTAGAATGGGCCGATGTTTCCCATACCGGTGGATCGGATTCTATTGCCGGTAACCAATATGCTATTTATGTGGCGGGTCCTCATTTAAGCGGCGCTACACCTATTCCAGTTACTATCGAAAATTCTTCAGTAGAATATGGGGTGGATGACTGTACTCGTATGGAAGGAAATCTTCAGTTAGCTATTCGTGGTAATGTTTTCAAGCGCCAAGGTTCCAACGATGGAGATGGTATCAATATTAAATCAGGTTCTACGGGTGATGTATGCTATAATTATTGCTGGGCCGGAGCGAACAATTCCATTAAATTAAATGCCAGCACGAAGGATAAAACTTTAATTACTAATGTGAATGTCTATAATAATACCATCATTGAAGGAGGGTGGAGAAAAGTAGGAGAAGCATCATCGGGTATTTTGATTGATGCCAATGCAAAAGGTGCCTGCTATAATAATTTAATTATTCATTGCAGAAATGGATTTACCTTGACCGGTGCAGCCGATACCTTATTTTATACAGGTGGTTTAACCGGTGCTGCTGCTAAAACCCATTTTTCCGGTTTGGTAAATAATAACTTCATCTATGCTATTGTCGATTCAGTGGCCGCTCATTCCTATGGTTTTATGCAATATGGATATAAGCAACCGAATGATATTTCTGGATTAACCGTGGCCACTCAAACCAATCCGAAAATTGTATTGTTTGATCCGAATACCGTTGGTTATACTAACCAGCCGAATTCGTATCCGGATAATAATGATCCTCATTTACAAACCGGTTCTCCGGCTATTGGAAAAGGATTCTCAACTAGTACCCATTTTTATAGCTCTTATACCAATTACGGCGCTCAATGGGCTCCTGGAGAGGATATCGGTGCTTTTCAGGTAACGAATTCTTCTAAAGGAAACTTAAGAGGAAATAATTAATCCTCAAAGATTTTATAAAAAAGCCCTGGTTCTTCGGAATCAGGGCTTTTTTTATGCTTTTTAAAAAAACTTTTAATCCTTATAGGACCTTTTTAAATCGGCGTTGTCGTATAAAATATTTATCAACGATAATGCTCTCTCCAACCCTCTCTCATTACCGGTTTCTTCCCCGTAAGGGCTTTTTAGATTTTCAATCACTCGGTCAAAATAAAAACTTCATCCGGTTTTTATGGTTTGGGCTCAGTTTGGTGGCCGCTCTAAAGGAAATTTTAGCAAATGATATAAATAATTATAAAATTTTCAAATACACCTTTATTAATCTTACCCATTTTCATAGTCTTTATGCCCTGCAACCGGCATACTATTTTGATTCTAATCATTATGGGCCCTTGTTTTCCTTTATAATTGCCCCTTTTACCTTTTTGGATGATTATACGGGTTGTTTTTTTTGGGTTTTGTTTAACGCCTTTGTTTTATATAAGGCCATTATGGCTTTACCGATTGGTTTTAATCAGAGATTATGTGTTTTATTAATTTCTGCCCATGAATTAATGACAGCCTCTTTTAGTGTTCAGTTTAACCCAATTATGACCGCCTTGATTCTCTATACCTTTATCATGGTAGAAAGGAAACAAGATTTTTGGGCCTGTTTTTTTATCTCTTTAGGCACTTTGGTAAAACTATATGGTATCGTGGGTCTGGTATTTTTCTTTTTCTCAAAGAATAAAAAGGTTTTTATAATCAGTTTCGTTTCCTGGTTTGTTTTTCTTTTTTTGTTACCCATGATCCTATCTAGTTCAGGTTTTGTTATTCAAACCTATCAGGAATGGGTAAGTACCCTGATTTTTAAAAATCAAATGAATATTAGTACTGGAATGATGCAGGATGTTTCGGTTATGGGAATGATTCGACGGATTTCAGGTCATTATCAAATATCGAATGCCCTAATCATTTTACCTGCCTTATTTTTATATAGCCTGCCGATAATAATTCATTATCCGAATTACACACCGGCCTTTAAATTATCCATGCTTTCCTCTACTCTAATGTTTACGGTTTTGTTTAGCACAGGCTCTGAATCGCCCACCTATATTATTGCCGTTACCGGAATGGCAATATGGTATTCTTTGAGAATGAGATCACCCAAACCCCTTGAGGTTTCCCTTTTAATTTTTGCCTTAATCATAACCAGTTTTTCACCCTCATTTTTATTTCCGCAATGGCTGAACCATCATATCATTCAGAAATATTCCTTAAAGGCATTACCTGTGTTTATTATTTGGGCAAAGATTACCTGGGATTATATCCGCTTTGGGTTTAAACGTTTTGAAGTTAAAGTGCTGGAAAATAGTTTGGTAGCTTAATAATATTATTACCAACCTTTATTTTTAAATTTCCTGAATGGATAAGGAAAGTTTTGGCGAATTATACCGGGCAAATTATAAAAAGCTTTTTATGGTGGCCTATGGATATGTTCAAAGTGTCACCCTGGCTGAAGAAATTGTTCATGAGGTGTTTTTAATATTATGGAAAAAAAGAGATGAAATTGTTTTTGAAACGAGTCCGGGAGCCTATTTATACAGGAGTATAGTGAACGCCTCCTTGAATCTTTTAAAAACCGAAAAACGTAAAAAGAATATTGAACAAAGCTATTATGAAAATAGTCCAAAGGTTCAATCCTATGAAGAATTAGAGAAATGGGAACGGATGGTGAAGGTTTTGGAAAAGGCTTTGGATACTTTACCTCCCCAATGTAAAAAAGTGATCATGTTGAGTAAAATTCACGGAATGAAGCAAAAGGAGATTGCTGAATATTTGGATATATCCATAAAAACGGTAAAAAATCATACCAGTTATGGATATGAAAAATTACGTACTCTATTAAAAAAGGATAACCTATTAATCCTTTTTATCCTTTTATCGTCTAAAAGAATTAAAGCGGAATATGAATTCTAACGAATACACCCAGTATATACCGTACGATTTGATTATTCAAGTCGGTACTGGTGAAATCTCGGAAGGGGATAGAGGGATTCTGAATTCATGGATAGAACATAATCCCAAAAACAGGGAAGTTTTTAATGAAATATTGGAAATTCATTCCTTAACCGGTTCCTTGGATATTTATCAAAAATTAGATTCCGAAAAATCCTGGAAGAACCTGGAAATAAAAATGGATGAAAATTTATCTGGGAAAAAAATTCGAAAAGCTCAATCTATTATTAAGAATCTTAATCCCTGGGTCCTTACCCTAGCAGCCAGCTTGGTACTGTTCATTTTCTTTAGTCTAGCCTTTTTTCATTTTGAAGAATTAAAAACCAATACCCAGGGTAGCCTGACCAAAACCTTTGAAGATGGTACCCGAATTACCCTAAAAGGAAACTCTGCCATTCGTTTTAGAAGGCCGTTTTGGGGTAGCCCAAGAAGTATAGAAATGAAATATGGAGATATCCTATATTCCGTTCATCATGATAACCAAAAACCTTTTTTAGTTATTTTAGGAAATGAGAAAGTAGAAGACCTGGGTACTCAATTTCAAATTAAAAAGGATAAAAATTCCGAGAAAATTGAGGTGTTTTCCGGTAAAATTGCTTTTTATGCTCCCAATTTTATTTCTCCAGAAGTATTGTTGGCAGGTGAAAACTTGGTATTTAATTCCGAT
>Ga0075019_10000301_pt1 | contig 28272 bp, 27 predicted proteins | sample ColStrG_CSR_2013_FD_71473 | JGI IMG/M metagenome (GOLD analysis project Ga0075019, IMG submission 71473) | Freshwater sediment microbial communities in response to fracking from Pennsylvania, USA - Cold Stream Run_MetaG_CSR_2013 | ecosystem: Environmental > Aquatic > Freshwater > Creek >...
GCGTTGTCCGGGGTCACCATCACCGACTCCAGCACGTAGTCCTTCTCCGGCTTGAACCCCGGCTGGTGCAGTATCTTGTCCGCGACCTCGACGCTCTTGTCCACGCACAAGGGATAGACAAAGGTGGCCGCAAGGATTCCGTCCATCACCTTCTTGATTCCGCCCGCTGGGCCGCCTAGGCCATCCACGCCGACGAAAAGCATTTCCTTCTCGCGACCCAGTTCCTTGGCCGCCAGATAGGCGCCAATGGCCATCGGGTCGTTGTGCCCGTACACCGCGTCGATCTGCGGTTGCGTTCGCAGCACCTCCGTCATCCGGTCTTTGGCCTTGGCTTGAATCCAGTCAGCCACCGGGTCGGCCACGATCTTGATCTCCGGGTACTGGTCGAAGACTTCCTTGGCGCCTCGGTCGCGGTTGATCTCGCCTTCTACGCCGAGCAGCCCTCGCATGGCCACCACTTTGCCTTTCGGTTTGCCGTATTTCTTCGTCAACTGGTCCACAATGAAGCGGCCCGCCAGGCGGCCGATCGCCAGATTGTCGCTGTGCACGTACGAGGTATAGTTGGGCTGCAGGATGTCGCGCTCCAGGCAGATCACCGGGATCTTGGCCTCCACCGCCTGCCCCATCACCGCCGTGAGGGCCGCGCGCTCGTTGGGGGCCACAATCAGCAGATCGGGCTTCTGGCGGATGAACGTTTCCACCTGAGCCACCTGCTTGCTGTTGTCCTGTTGCGCGTCGGCGATCACCAGTTTGACGTCCGGAAACTGGGCGAAGAGTTTGGCCATGAAGGCGTTTTGCGTAGCGCGGTAAGGTTCCGCGTTGTTGGCCTGGCTGAATGCCACTACCAGTTGTTTCTTGGCGCCGCCGCCGCAGCCGACTGGCAGTAAGGCCCCAGCCAGGCAAAGTGTCGTCAGGATTGGCCGCATCGTATGTCTACGATACCAGGGCCTGCGTCACTCGCGACGCCAATTGGTCGAAGGTGATGATCTCGTACAGGCTGGCGTCGCTCATGATCCGGGCCACCAGCGCCGCGTGCATGGCGTGGCCTGCGCGCTCCGCGATCACGTGTCCGAGCAACGGCCGGCCGAGCAGCGCCAGGTCACCGATCAGGTCCAGCGCCTTATGGCGGCAGCACTCGTCGGGGGCGCGCAAACCGCCGGGGTTCATCACGCCGGTCGACGTGAAGCAGACCGCGTTTTCGAGCGACGCACCCCGAATCAGACCCATATTGCGCATCTGGTTCAGATCGCTCTCCCAGCCGAAGGTGCGCGCAAAGGCGATCTCGCTGGCGTAGCGCTCGGGGGTCACATCCATTTCCAGGCACTGCCGGCCCACCGGCGCCGGATAATCGGTGTCGCAGGTTAGCCGGAAGCTCTCATCGGGGAGGATACTAATTCGCTTGCCCTTGTCTTCCACCGAAATTGGCCGGCGAATGCGCAGGTAGCGCCGTTTCCGGCGGTATTGCCGGATGCCCGCCCGCTCGATCAGCCGCACGAACGGCAGACCGCTGCCGTCGAGAATGGGCACTTCCAGGTTGTCGATTTCCACGTAGGCGTTATCGACCCCCATGGAATAGAAAACGCTGAGCAGGTGCTCGGTGGTGGAGATCAGGACGCCTTGGCGCATCAGGCTAGTGGCGTAGCTGACCCGCGCCACGTGCCGCCAACTAGCCGGGATACGGAAGTTGTCGAGATCGGTCCTTACGAAGACGATGCCGGTGGAGACGGGAGCGGGGAGAATTCGAATCTGGACCGGGACCCCGCTATGTAGCCCGACCCCCGCGGCTTCCACCGGGCGATGTAGTGTGGTCTCAAAACGCAAGGGTCTGCTCCGCTGTAAGTAACGCCATTGTCAATCCCATTACAGCAACTCCTCGAATCAACTTCAATCCTTTGATGCAAAAGGACTTGGGAAAGTTGCGGTGTGGCTGAAAAGCCACAGGCAAAACCCGGCACTGTAGCGGAAACGCAGCACGTTGTCAGGTTGTAACGCTCGCCTCAAAGGCGTCCTGAGCCATCCGGCGGACATGCTCCCGGATATCCGGGGGCCACTCGCCGATCAACTCCTCGAAGCGGCCCCGGTTGGCCCGATACAAGGCGCGGTTGACCTCCTCGTAGTTCGGAAGGTCGCCCGCCACGGCGGAGAGGAACCGGCCCGTAGACTCCATGGCCCGCCGCGCTCGCTGCTCGCCGGGTGCGCATTTAATGGCTTGGTCCACCAGTCTCCGCAGCGCCGCTGAGGCGCCGTTGGGCTGCCGTTCCAGCCAGTCCCAGTGGCTTGGAAGTAGCGAGACTTCACGGGAGACCACCCCCAACTTTGGACGGCCAGGGCCAAGCCGCGCTGGTGAGGGCGTTGCCCGCGCGATAACTTCGCCCAGCGTGCCCCTCAGGTCGAAATCCACCTGCCGCCCGGTTTCGTCGTCAAAAATCAGCATCAATCGGTTTTCCCCGGCGTCAAACCGGGTCTTCAGCGTGGGCAGCACTGATTCTAAAGGGCCTGTGGCAATCAGCGTTTCGCCAAGGAAGGCGGTGTAAGTCCGAAGTTCAGCCATAGATTTAATTTTACCCGGGCATTATCCCCTCGTCAATATTGGCGGGGTAAAATTATTTCGGGGAGCGCTCGGCGAGCATGGATAGGACCCAGGTCCGGCCGTCCTTGTGCTGACGCCCCATATCGTCGTCTGGGACGCCTGAGTGGCGCAGGGTGACTTCGGTCTGGTCGCCCCGTGGCTCGAACGTGACCGCGACGACGGATTCGACGCCCTTGGTCGCCTCGGACACCCACGTGTACTCCAGGCATCGAGGGCGATCAACCCGGAGGAAGCGCCCGTAATGGGGCCACGTTCGTCCTTCGTGCTTCACTGCGAAATAGAAGAGGCCATCCACGACCGGGTTCAGGATTGTGCGCTCTGCGCCGAACCACGGCCCGCCAGGACTCGTCGGGTCGATCCAAACGTCGAAAACATTCTCGGGTGGCGCGGGGATCGCGCGGGCGACGACGATGTCGGTGAGATCCATTATGGTTTCCCCTGTTTTGTGGCGAAGAACTCCTCCAGTCGATCCAAGCGTGCATTCCAGAACCGCTCGTACTTGAAGATCCACCGCGCGACCTCTCGCAGAGGTTCTGCGGTCAACTCGAGCGTGTTCTCACGGCCGCGACGGGTGCGCTGCACGAGCCCGGATGCCTCAAGCACCTTGACGTGCTTACAGACGCCAGTGAGCGACATCGTGAACGATGCGCCGACGTCGGAGATGCGGGCCGGTCCACGCGCGAGCCGCCCGATGATTGCGCACCGGGTCGGATCGGAAATCGCTGCCATGACGCTATCCAGGTTGCTCGCAACAGAATACTGAACCTTTTGGTTCAGTATTGCACCCGGGCCCGCCGCCTGTCAACCTGTCAACCTGCCTGATGTGGAATCCCCGCCGTTGTCGCTATCATGTTCCCAGTGCCCCAAGATCGCCTCTTTCTGATCGACAGCTTCGGCTTCATCTTCCGCGCTTACCACGCCCGCGCCCGCTCGGGGGCGCCGCCCATGCGGACCAGCACCGGTTTCTCCACCGAAGCGGTCTATATCTTCAACAACATGCTGCGCAAGCTGTCCAAGCAGTATGACCCGCCCTACATCGCCGCCGTCTTCGAAAGCGGCGAAGCCACGCACCGCGTGCAGGAGTTCGCCGAATATAAGGCCAACCGGGTCGAAACGCCTCCGGACTTGCTGGAGCAAATCCCCTGCGTGCGCCGCATTCTGGACGCCATGCGCATCCCCGTCCTCGAGTATCCTGGCTTCGAAGCCGACGACGTCATCGGCACCCTGGCCCGCCGCGCCGAACAGGCTGACATGGACGTGGTCATCGTCTCCAGCGACAAAGACATGCTCCAACTGGTTACCGATCGCATCAGCATGCTGAACCCGGCCAAGGACGACGAGTGGTACGACCCGCCGAAGGTCAAGGCTTTCATGGGAGTCCGCCCCGACCAGGTGGCCGACTTTCTCGCACTCGTGGGCGACGCCGTCGACAACATCCCCGGCGCTCCCGGCATCGGGGACAAAGGCGCGAAAGACCTGATCGAGCGTTTTGGATCTCTGGAAGCGGCGCTGGAACACGCCGCCGAGATCGAGCGCAAGGCCTACCGCGAGAGCCTGCAAAACAACGTCGAGCGCATCCGCATGAGCAAGCGCCTCGCCACCATCGCCACCGATGTGCCGGTCGAGTTTTCGCCCGGCGCCGTGAAGGCCCAGCCCCCCGACCCGGAGGCGCTTAAAGCCATCTACAAAGAGATGGAGTTCCACAGCCTACTCAAGGAACTCTTCCCTGAGGACACGCGTCCTCGCGATTACCGCGCGCTCGAGAACGCCGGGGACTTGCAGGTGTGGCTGGACTCCATCCCCCGAGGCAGTCCCGTGGCGGTGGCCATTTCGAAATCGGCCGAGGACGCATTCGCGCTCGATACCATTGGCCTCGCCTGGCGCCCCGGCGAAGCCCGCGCGGTTTCCACCGACTACCTGCCGCAACTCAAGCCGTGGCTCGCAGATGCCGCCGTCCCGAAGATCGCCTCCGACGTGAAATCGGCCCTGGTGGAACTGGCGCGCTTGGGCGCCGAGGCCCGCGGCTTCGAACATGACGTGATGCTGTACAGCTTTCTCCTCGATGCCGATCCGGGCGGCTGCACGCTCGAACAGCAGGCGCAACGCCGGCTCGACCTGAAACTCGGCCCGGCACCCGAGCAGCATGCCGATATCGCGCTCGAACTCTTCCTGCAACTGGCGCCCACCGTGGAACAGCGCGGCTTCCGCAAATTGTACGACGAAATCGAACTGCCCCTCACCCGCGTGCTCACCCGCATGGAGCGCACCGGCATTCGCATCGATCCCGTGGAGTTGAAGCGGCTCTCCGGCCTCTTGGAAACCTCCATCACGCGCCTCACGGCCGAAATCCACGAGCTCGCCGGCAAGCCTTTCAACATCAGTTCTCCGCAGCAACTGGGCCGCGTCTTATTCGAAGATTTGAAGCTGCCCGCGCCCGTGAAATACGGAAGGGGGAAGACCATTTCTACCGCCGCCGACGTTTTGGAGGAACTCGCGCCCGACCACGAGATCGTCCGCAAGGTGCTCGAATACCGCCAGCTCACCAAACTGAAAGGCACCTACGTCGACGCCCTGCCCCTGCTGATCGACGCCCGCACCGGCCGTCTCCACACCAGCTTCAACGCGGCTGGAGCGGCTACCGGGCGCCTCTCCTCGTCGAACCCCAACCTGCAGAACATACCCATCCGCACCGAATTGGGCCGCGAAATCCGCGCCGCCTTCGTCCCCGGCCCTGGTTGGAAATTGCTGGTGGCCGATTATTCGCAGATCGAGCTCCGCCTCCTGGCCCACATGTCGGAGGACCCGCTCCTGGTGGAGGCGTTCCGCAACGGCGACGACATCCACACCCGCACTGCCGCCGAAGTGATGGGCGTGCCGCCCATGATGGTGACGCCCGAAGCGCGCCGCGAAGCCAAGGCCGTGAACTTCGGCATTGTTTACGGCATAAGCGCCTTCGGCTTGGCCGCCCAGCTCGGCATCCCGCGCGTCGAGGCCGACCGCTACATCAAGAACTACTTTGTGCGTTACGCCGGCGTGCGCCGATTCATCGACGCTACGATCGCAGAGGTCCGCCGCACCGGCGTCACCCGCACGCTGTTCGGCCGGGAGCGCCCCATCCCCGATATCAACAGCCGCAACTCCAACGCCCGCGGCTTCGCCGAACGCACCGCCGTGAACTCACCGCTGCAAGGCACCGCCGCCGACCTGATCAAACTGGCGATGGTGCGGATCGACGCGGCGCTTCAAGCCGGAGGCCACCAAGCCTCCATGCTGCTGCAGGTACACGACGAGTTGGTCTTCGAGTGCCCGCCGGAAGAAGTCACCGCCATATCGGCTCTTGTCAAACGCGAGATGGAAGCCGCCTGCGAGCTGAAAGTGCCGCTGCTGGTTGACGTGGGCGTGGGCGACAACTGGCGCGACGCGAAGTAGAATAGGGCACTTCGGCCCCACTTCGTCGTGGTCAGCCCTGGGAGTCCAACTTGAACCACCGGTGTAGGTGCTAGCGATGCTCCGAAGGTCTTTGGGAATGATGCGAGACAGTCCGAGTCGGCCATGCGGCGTGTCTCGCCGGGCCGTGGTGGCGGCGGCAGCCCTGATTCTGATCTGGCAGGTCATTCTGCCGCCGGTAGTCGGAGTCGCCAATAACGGTGATTTCGGTAAGCTTCTGGGGCGCTTCAATTTGGGTACCACCGACGTGTTCCAACATGCCAACACGCGGTATACCTTCAACGACAGCTATCGCTGGGAGTCGGGGTATCTATCCTCGGAATTTCTGTTGATTGTGCCTGCCTTGGCAATCAATCGGCTTCTTTCCAAGGACGGGTCGTTCGATATTCGTATCATTGGCGTTCTGCATGGGTTGCTGTTTCTGTCTGCCCTGTTTCTCTTCGTGCCGCTCCTGGACGGCACGCGCCGCTGGGCGGCGGCAACGGTTTGCGTCCTGACTCTGGCGTTGTTCGGCGACTTTCTTTACGTGGGGTACCTGAATACATTTTATATGGACCTACCCGCCTACCTGTTTCTGCTGCTGGGCGTCGTTCTCTACCTGAGAGCGATCCGGTGGGGCAGACGCTGGGATACGCTCGGAGTGGTCGTCTGCGGCATTCTGGTGACGACAGCCAAACCGCAATACGCCATGCTCGGACTGTGGATAGCCTGTCTCGCGTGGTTGGAACGCGACGTTCTATGGCACGGCCGCCGGCGGCCGGCGATATTCGCCTTCGTCGTTCTGGTACTGGCCTTCGGTATCACCGTCCGGTATTTCGTCCCGGAAGACTACTCGGCCATCGCAACGTTCGATGTAATCTTCACGGGGATTCTGCCGCACTCCAGCCACCCCGATCGCGATTTGGCGGAACTGGGCCTCGACTCGTCCTATCGCCGCTGGAGCGGACTCGGCGCTTTCTCCGCCGAATCGCCCCTGTCCGACCGCGGGTTCGCGCGGTCGTTCCAGGCGCGAACTTCGCCCCGCAAACTCGCCCTCTTTTATCTGCGTCATCCCGCCGTCGCAGGGCGCTCCTTCCTTCGATCGCTCGACGAAGCGGGCCGTATGCGGATTCCTATGGGGAATTTTGACGTAAACTCCGGGCAGCCTCCGCTCGCCGAGACCCGTTCGTTCGTGGCGATCAGCGACGCCAAGCAGCGGGCGTTCTTCCACCACGGACTGCGGCTCTTCCTGAGCTTTGTTTTTCTGTCGGCGCTGTTTCTGACGCTCCTGGTTTGGAATCGCGATCGCTTGCCAAGGGGCGCCTTGGCGGGGGGATTGGTGTTAGTGGGTATGTCCGCGGCCAATCTGGTTATATCGGCTGTGGCTGAGGTCTTTGATCCGACGCGGCACCTGCTCATCTTTTTTGCGCAGTATGACTTGCTGTTAGTGGCCGCGGCATGGTTGGCCCTCCGCTTCCTGACTGCGCGACGTGCGGTTGCTCTGCCACCGGCGGAGCCAAATTGAACGGGGCCGTGACTTAGTTGGGGCGCGCGCGGCTGCTCCCTGAACTGAGACGGCGGGCAGGCGAAACCGGCGGTTTCGCCTGCGCTTCGGGATTATTTCACAGCTTCTGACAGGCGCGGCTCCGTGCGAGGCTCTTCAGAAGCCACAACCGTAAGTTAGCTTAGGGGGTGGTGTAGGGGCCGCAGGTAAGCCTGGGAGAGAGTACGCCGTTGTCCGTAGAAGTCAAATACCAGGAGAAGACTACCTGGCCCTAGCCGCCGCCAAGCACCTGATCCAGATGATGGTCGAGGTGTTCCAGGTAGCCCGCAATGAGGACTGGGAGCGGCATCGGCGCCTTCCCGCCCACGGCGCATTCGTGGCTGAAAGCGGTCTCCGGAATGGTCCGGATCACGTGCAGCAAGTGGCGATTGAGCAGCAGCCAAAGGTTGACGAGGTCGGACCAAGCCTCCGTGACGTATCCCTGGAGCGCGACCCAAGACTCCTGTTCATACGCAGGGAAGTCGATTCGCTGCGCGAGCAGCGCGCGCACGATGCGCTGATGGTTGTTGGAGGCGGAATCGATAAGATGACCCAGGATCTCCTTCTTCGACCAGCGGCCGGGCGCGGGCTGGAGCTCCGCTTCAGCATCCGGGATCGCCGCCAGACGCTGCGGAACGGATTCGAGGATCGCGGCCAGTCGGTCGGCGGCCCTTCTCACTTGAGGATCACCTTAGCTACGCCGGTGTTGTTGGCCGAATCGGCGGCGCGAATCACGATGAGGTGCTCGCCAGCCGTCAAGCCGGTGAGATCGAGCACGAATTTCTCCCGCAGCGAGTCGATCACGCCGTCGGCAGCCTCCACCGGAACCCAACCGCTGGCGTCCAGGGAGTATTCGCAGCGCCGCAGCGCGGAAGCGGAATCGACGGCTTCGAATTCGATATGAGCGGTGGCGCCCGAGTGGCGGACCTCGCCGATGGTGACCACGGGCGGGGTGTTATCGATCATGACCGGCGCGCTGATCAGCGTGGCCTCACGGGCGGAAGGCGGCGGATTGGCCTCGCGGTCGGAAGCTACCACGCGGAAAAAGTACTTGCCATCGGCCAGCACGTCACCATCGAAGGTAATCGAGTTGTCGTGGGTGTTGCCCTTCAGGAGTTTCCACTGGCTCTCCTCTTCGCCGCGGAAATAGACGCTGTAAATGAGGCGGTCGCCATCCGGGTCCTCGGCCTGCCAAGAGACGGTGATTTGCTGCGAGGAGGCGCGCGGCAGGGTCTGGGTAGGGGTGCCGGCCGAAGTGGTGCTGGTATCGCCGCTATCGCTGACCGTCACCGTGTAAGCCGACGCCGAGCTGCCGGACGGCTTGGGTGCTTGCGGGGTGGCGACCGATTGCGAGATCACGTTGATGCTCTTCACCACTGGCGGCGAATTCTGAGGCAAGTAGGCTAGGGTGACGCTGGTGAGCGCCGGCGTGGCTCCGGAACCAGTGCCGGTGATTTCGGCTTTCCATTGGATATAGCGGGCATTGGGGCTGGTGATAGGGGAACCGGCGGGGTTGGCGACCGGCTCGGACCAATCGCTCCAGGTGCGGTCGGGCTTGGCGGAGTTGCCGGAGCGCGTGCGGAAACGGAGCGAGCAGTTAGGCGGGACATCGGCGCGCCAACTCAGGCTGCCCCAGCGCGAGGCGGTACCGGAATCGTGAGCCGGCGCTTCGTAAAAACCGCTGGTGCCGGGCATTTCGCCGAGCCGGTAGATGCGGCCCATGTTGCCCGTGGCCGCCAGCACGGAATGTTCTGAGGGTAGCAGACGCGTGGTTTCGCCCTCGTTGGTCTGGGTGACCAGTGTCACGCGCCGGTCGGCGGCCAGCCCGTAGATGCGGCCACTTTCGTCGGTGGAGAAGAGGATCTGCTTTTCGAGAGCCAGCAGATCGTAGACGTTCTCCTCCTTGGAACTCCAGAGGGTTTCGACGGTGTTATCAGGATTGATTCGGTAGACGGCCGATTTTTCCACGCCACTAACGTCCACCACAGGCGTGAATTGAGTGCTGACCTGAGGAGTGGAAGCCGGCGCCGGCGCCGGCGGTTGCCTGGTGGCATCCGGAGGTTTGATCTCGCCCCCCGGGTTGGTGTTCTGAGCTTCCACCGTGATGGTGGTCGTGGCGGCTGGCACGCCGCCCGCACCTCCCGACATTCCCTGCGCGGCCTGTGCTGCGCTCTGAGCGCGCTTGGCGACGGAACCGCCCAAAGCGGCGGCATAGACGGTGCCATCCGCCATGGGCACGATGGCGCGGATCTCGGGCAGGTTGGAGTCGTACAAGACGAATGCTTTGTCCTTGCCGGAAATGCGGTAGAGGATGCCATTGGGCTCGGTGCCGGCCAGGAGGCGGCCTTCGGAATCCACGGCCAGGCCGGTGATATGCGACTGGCCGGTCTCGTAGTAGACCTCGCCCTTACCCGCGGCATCCACACGAAAAACTTTACCCTGGTCGCCCGTGCCGACGTACAACACGCCATCGGATGCCACGGCCAATGACCAGATGTAGCGCGCCTTGGGCGCGAAATACTCGGCGGCCTTACCATTTTCGATCCGGTAAACCTTGCCGTCGGGCGAGGTTCCGGCGTAAACGGCGCCCGCGCGGTCTACGGCGATCGCAAAAATCTCCGGCTGCTCGGCGGTCCACAACAGAGAACTCTTGCCATCGCGGCCAATGCGGTAGACGCGGCCGCGGTGTCCGGTAGCGGCGTAGAGCGTGCCATCGCTGGCCTGCGCCACACTCCAGATCACCGGTTGGTCCGAGGTAAACAGCGTTTCCACTTTGGGCGAGAGCGAGAGCCGCCCTTCCCGGCTGAGAGAAATGCCCTCGAAACGGCCACGGACGAAATCGGCGTAGGAGTTCATCTCCCAGGTGGCGGTTCCACTGGGGAACAGGGACGGAGCGAACGCCGCTAACAGCGCGGCCGCACCGGCGAAATGGCGCATGGAGAGAATCATTCCTTCACTTCCACCTGGATCGTCTTGGCGCCGCTGACCACTTTGTCACCCGCGTCAATTTCCATCTCCGCAATTTTCGAATTCCGCGTTTGAGTGATGCCAGCGAGGCTGGATTGGGAGCCCGCCAGAATGAGCGCGATCGAAGCGGGCGGGTCCGGCAGATCGGCGCCTTCCAGTTGATAGGCCGGATCGGCCCGCCAGACACGGACGTAGGCTTTCGTGTTCGGGTGAAGGTTGTTCACTGTGGTGATCAGTTGCGATGCGCTGTGCGGGTTCACGCCGAGGATCTGGCGGAAGTCGGCGATGTTGGCGCTGTTGCCGTCGGCGACCGTGAAGTAAAGCGTTCCGGGTTCGGCCCCGATGGGCACCTGGTATTCCACGGGGTATTTGGTTTCGGTCCCGTTTTCGCCCGCCAGCACCACGTTAAGCGTGACCTTTTCGCCGGCGCGGACTTCGTGCCGCGAGACCGAAATACCGTCGATGGTCACTTGCTTTTTGCGATCCGAAGCCTCGAGGTGGAGCGCGACCTTCTTCAAGCGGAGAGAGTCGAAGCCGCTCTGCAGCACGTAAGCGATAGGTATGGCCGCGGAGAGCGACACCTGCATGGCGGAACCGTTATCGCCGGCGAACATGTTATTGAGTTTGACGGGCGCCGGCGCGTTCTGGAATTCTATTTCTCCGGTGACCCGGATGCTGGAAGCTCCGACGGTGCGCTCGGTGGCATCGATGGTGGAGAAGACGGCCATCTGGATCAACAGCGGCGAGAGCAGCGCGTCGTCCACCATCTGCATCTGGTAAGACTCCATCGGCTTGGTGTTGTGCGAGACGCTGACCGAGACAGGCACCATGACGGCCCTTCGACCGAGTTCACCGGAGACCGCGGTGTCGTGATCCTGGGAGATGGCGCCCATCCATTCGCGGGCCGAAGAGAGTTTGAACGAAGTGTTGGTGTTGGCCAGCAGCGTGATGACCTCGGAGCGGGCGAAAGGTAGGTCGGTGGACCCGACCGCCAGAAAACGGTGGCCGAAAGCATAGACGCGGTTGCCATCGATGTGGGTGACGGTGCCATCGGCGCCGACACTGAGGTCGCCGGCCATCAACTGGACGCTGATCATGGAGCCGGGCTTGAGGGCGGCGGGATTGCCCATGGGGCCTTCGATTCGGCCGCCGGCGGTGATGCCCTGACGGGGTTCGAGACCGAGGGTGCGCAGTTGCGAGGCGAAAGCGTCGAGGGTGGCGCGGCTAAATCCGCCGAAGGAGATGGGAGTGGCGATATCGATCATGCGCGAATCGGCCGCGGCCCCGGCAAGCACACCGGGAGAGGGCCGGGGAATGCGGCGCGTGAGATCCTTTTCTCCGAGGGCGAGCGCGGCCCGCTGACCCTGGGATGCCGGCCCGGACGGCGGACTGGACGGGACCGCGCCGCGAACCATGTCTTCAATGGGCCGGATGCCGGCAATCGGATCTTTGGCGAAGGGAAAGGCCATGGCGACTGCGCCGACGAGTTTTCCATCGATATAAACGGGGCTCCCGCTCATTCCCTGCATGACGCCGGTATGATCGAGCGGGCCACCGGAGAGGCGGGCCAGGATGAGGGACTCTTTGGGCCCCACATTGTCGAGAACGCCGAGGATTTCGACCTGGAATTCTTCGATTTGGTCGCCCTGGAAAACGGTTCTGCCGGACCCGCGCATTCCCGGCCGGATGCTCTTCAAGGGGAAGAAGGCGGTCTGTGCGGACAGAGCGGCTGCTAGCGCGAATACCGCCGGGAGCAAAAGGCGAGGCACCTTATCATTGTAATGTAACCAGGCCGACGGGTGATTATCAGGCAGCTTGGTTTGGCTTCACTCAGCCTTGAGATTCAACTCCGGCTTTGCCCGATTTGACCGGATGAACGCCGTGCGCTACGATGGGAGTGCGGGGTGGAGCAGTCTGGTAGCTCGTTGGGCTCATAACCCAAAGGTCGAAGGTTCAAATCCTTCCCCCGCAACCAAACCTCAAGTCTTCTCCCTACAATCAGTTAAGCCTCCTAGGCGGTGGTGTTGCGAAACACCTCAGAACCGCCGATTGTCACCAAAACTGTCACCAATTTTTGGTCTGTTTCGGATTGGGGGCTTAAGTGGGAGCCCCCGCGCGAAGTGGCCGCGAAGCTTGTACGACCGGGCTGGAAGATGCGGGATCGATCCTCAAGCGAACTCATCCGGAATTCGTCATTTCGAAATACCGGATGCGCCAGGCGGACGGCATCTCGTTGGTGCGAAGGAACCGAGAGGCGGGTACGCAACGATTGGCCTTCTCGTCTCGACCGTTCGTGCTGTGCGGCTTGCCCATTAGGCGTCCACCGATGGGACAGCTCTTGTACGAGCGACGGAACGGGCATTTCGTCCTTCAACTCACCGGCCACCCCGATTTTGGACTACCCTTCGGGCAGGACCGCCTAGTGCCGATCATGTTGGCCACCATGGCCGTCCAGCAGAAAAGCCAAGTCGTTCGCTTCAGATCCGGAGCCGAGATGCTGGACACGTTTGGAATGGCCAAGGGCGGGAAGGAGTACCGACGTCTTGTAGCAGCGTTCGAACGGATCTTCGGGGCGACAATATTCTTCGGAACGGAGGCTCTGAACTCCAGAGCACGCGTAGTTCACCGGTCGCGGTTTAACTTCTTCCGTGAGGCGCAGATCTGGTACGACCGAGAGCAGCGTGAACAGCTGCTCTCGGACGAGTTCCATAACGTGATCGTTCTAAGCGATGAATTCTACGCCGAAATCGTCGATCACCCGATTCCGACCGATCTGGAGGCTGTTAAGGTCCTGAGCGCCGCGCCGGCCGTTCTGGATCTCTTCATGTGGCTCGTCTATCGCTGCTTCGTTGCGAAAGGGGAGGAGCGAATTCCCCTCTTCGGCAACTTGGGGTTAGCGCATCAAATCGGAACGGTTGAATACTCTCGGCCCCGGCGTTTTCGCGCGATGCTGGATCAATGGCTGACAACAATCCGGGGCCTTTGGCCGAACTGCCCGGCCGCAATCGCGCCCGATGGCCGCTACATGATCGTCAACCACAGTAAAGCGATCAAGAGTAGTTCGATCTCAACTAACGGCTGAAGATCGTCGGTGCCGGCTGTAAGCCACTGAAGCCATACCTGGGTTCTCCCTTGTCGGCGGATTGGCTATTTCCAAACATATCCCGAATTGTTGACCACCGTCGCGCGCGTATTCCACATGCGCTCGAGCAGAGTTCCAACGTTATGCCGTAGTCCTGGATACTGTGGAAATCGGAATGATCCACGGGACTTCACGTGCGCCTTCGCCTGGGGCGGTACGGGACTTTACGGGCGGTAGCACGGGACTTTGCGTGCGCTCTCTTTATATCCTATAAGCCCATGTAGAGAACCAGTAGTCGGCGCAGCGACTTGTTGAAAAGTGGAAATCGAAGACGGAAGACGAACCGCATCCGCCTATGGCGGAAAAAGGAGCGAGCTAGGGCTCCGCTCACGGTTTACATGCTCTGGACAACGTGGACGGCCCGATCGAGTTGCACGTCACGGGATACCGGTGCCTCGCGCGGAACGCTGCAATCGGGCTGAACCCCCTTACCTTCTAGCAGTTCTCCCCGCCAGGTGTACCAAGCCCTCGCCGGAATTCGGACGTAATAGCCATGGGAGATTTTGTAAACGCTGCAGCAGATCAGCCGGCCGGCGGTTTGTTCCCCTACCACTGGGGCAAGGTTGCGCTCTTGTGCAAACGCTGCAATCCGTTCACCCGCACCCGTAGTGCTCTCATCAACCAGAAGGACCGTTCGCCCGTGAAAGGGCATAGCTCCAAGCCCTTCGGTCACGATGCTCACCGAATCGTCGCGGAAGCCGAATTTTAGTGCGAGCAGGATAAGCGCCGCCTTCTGTGACGGGATTCGGTCGAAGGTAGCGAGGGTATCCTTGGAGTAGTTCGTTTCGGCGCGCGCGCGGGTGACGCTGTAGCCAACAGGTACACGTTCTGGTGTTAGGTAGCTCATGACCCGGAGAAAGGCCAGGCCGCCGCCGGCATTGCCGCGAAGGTCGATGATCAGTCGATCGCATCCACGAAGTTCCTGAACGGCGCGATCGATCTGCTTGGCGATGTCAACTCCAACTGCCCCTGGAAACTTGGTCACCTTGAGCCAGCCGACTCCATCCGCGACTTTCGAGAAAAGAACATCACCGGCTTCCGATGGCTGGGTGTAAGCGGGCGCGCATTCGTTCGGCTGACAATACTGGAAACGGGCCGCGAGACCCTTCGGTACCTTCTTGCGCGTGCTCTCGTGAAAGAAACCAGAGTCCGGAGTGCCGACGGAACGGACGAGATCAGCAAGAGACGATTCAAAATCTGCTGAGTCACCCGAAGCAATAATGCCCGAGCGCCGCTCTTCAACCCGCATTCTCCAGCGATCCCTGGCAAAATGCGGATCGAAGTGCTTGCTCTCCACTGTCGTCATCACCTTTTCGACGATCGCCTCGCGTTCAATTTTCCCCAGATTGTTCGTCAATTCAATCCCCCCGTAATCGTTCCGTGTGTATCTCCCACGAGCCGGAATCCCGCCCAGTACTGTGGGGCCGCATTTGCTCCGTACATTCTCAGCAGTTCACGTTCCGCCATCGTGAAGGCCTCGGCTTTGTCGTGGCCAAGCCTCAGATTTCCATAGAACCGCCGCATCAGGGCTGCCGTGAAAGCGTCGTCGGCCTCCCAGATGCTGGCGACCACGCTCCGAGCTCCAGCCATGAGAAATGCCTCAACCAGACTGCTGGTGCCGGCGATCCCTTCAGATGTGCCGGCGGCACCGTCGCACGCGGAGAGCGTGACGAGATCCGCGTTCAGTGTTAGCCCTAGAATTTCGCGGGCCTGTAGTAGATCGTCGTCCTGATCTCCCTTGTGGGAAGTAAGTACCAAGCCTGAACGGTCGGGGAAATCACGATCGATAGCCGCGTGCACCGCGAAATGGAGAATGTCATAGCTGGCGAGCGGCAGACGTTTCAACATCCCCTCCGTCGCGTTTTGACCTTCCAGCACTTTGGCGTCCCAGGTGCCGGCGGCAGCAACATCCGTTACTTCGGCGGATGAACGGCGCAAAGGCGAGAACCTCGGAGGGGCTATGGGGCTAAACAATCCGCCGACGCGTACTGACGGCAGTAGATCGGCGGACGCAGGCGCGGTGTAGGATGCACCGCCAACGCCCAACATTTCGACTCGCTTTGGCGACGGCCTCGGCTCCGACAACAAGTAGAACGCAGTCGCGGAGGGCGAATATGAAATCACGTGTGTTTCGATTGCAAAGCGACCATCGGGATCTATGGAGGCGCCCAGCGCGGCCATATTCAATTTGCCGTCAGGAACGATAATCAGGCGGGAATTCTTCCGCGCAAGAGCCACCGGCTCCAGCAGTAATCGGTACAGTGTCCGGGCCTCAGCTCGCCCGTCACGCTTCTCCCTAATTGCCCGCAGGTGGGCGGTGACGGCCGACTCTAGCTTCCGTCGGCCTTCCAGCGTGTATGAAATGGCCTCTTGACGGCTAACGGCGAAGGCAAAAGACCTCGATGGACCCAAAGCGTATTCGACGAGCAGTTCCCCGTCGCGGAGTCGTGACTGCAGTTGATGCAACGAAACCGGTTTCTCAGGTGACGTAGATTTCGATTTGAGATTTGAACCCTTGAATTGAAGCGCTCGCAATTCCGCCTCCCACAAGCGGTCCAGCAAACGGCTCCGGCCCGAAGAGCCCCCTTCGCCCGCGAGGCGGCGGTTTAGATCGGCGACCCGGTAAAGCATCCGAGGATCACCGGCTTCCCGAGTTGACGAGCGTTCCCGAATACGGTCAACAAGGCCGCGGGCACGGGCCGATTCCAAAATCTCAAACGCCCGACCGGAGTCGTGTAGTCTGTTTAGCGCCAAGTCGAAATGCCCGAGAAAAACGCTGCTCATGGTCGCAACCACGGTATTCTCGTGCCTTGGATTCGGAAGGTCGTTGAATAGCGAGTTCACAATTCCTGTCGCCTTTGAGTACGCGGTTTCGGCAGCGTCCAAATCCCCACGGCTCGCTTCGATGTCTGCCAACGCCGCCAACTTTTGTGGAAGGTGGTACACGTCGCCGGCCTGCCCAGCGGCTCCGACACTCAGACGGGCATACGACGCTGCGTGCTCAAAATCACCGCTGTCACTCAATACTGACGCCAGCCGGCTTCCAGCATCCGCTTCGATTCGATGCAAACCGGAGCGCCTTGCCACATCAGCTGCCTCTTTCAGCCATTTCACAGCGGCCTCACGATCTCCCGTTCGGACGGCGTCTTCCCCCAACACTGTCAGGATTCGCGTCACGCGCACCTTCAGGTCCTGGCGCCGAGCCTGTTCCAGGCTGCTAACCAGCATTCGACGACCTTCATCCGCCCGTAGCGTGGCGAGCAAGAGGCGGGCCTTTCCCAGGTAAGCGGTAAACGGAAAGTACACATCGGGATTCTGGGAGGACCGCATGAGCGCCTTATCGAAGAACCGAATAGCGTCCGCTGGCCGGCCGAATTCGGCAAGCCCTTCTCCCAAAGCGGTGAGTCGCTTAATTTGGGCAGCGACGTCCCCGCGCATCTCGGCTTCGAGATAGGCCGTGGCGACCATTCTGAGCGCTGTGAATACCTCACCATTCAAGAAGGCGATGCAGCCAAGCTCCCCGCCGGCACGGGATTCCCAAGCCGCATTACCCAGCTGCGAAGCCAGTGCCCTTACCTCTGTCCACGTTTTCTCAGCTGCCGGAAGGTCGTACTGGAATTCGATGTCGCCCTTCATAGCCAAAACCTGAAGGCGCAGATCTCCTTGGGCGGCGCCCGAAGAGAGCATCGACGCAAGGTCGCTTGCTGCGGACGGAAGAGACAATGCTTCGATATTGCCCCGAATCTCGACCGCCCTTGAGAAGAGCGACGTTGGTTCATCACCGATAAATCGACCGGTTGCTTTGAGCCTTTCGAGCACCCGCGCAGCTTCCGACCAGTTGTTCAGCCAGGCGAAATGCCGTGCGCGTTCAATCGAATCCTCAGGCCGAATTTGCGGGCCCGCAGACGGATGCGGAGCGGCCATGAGAGCAAAGAGGGCCACGAGCGAAGAAGGGACCCGAGGAAGAACACTGAAGCGGAACGCCATACGAAGTCCTGTGGTCGTTTCCGAAGAAACTCCCCTGATTTTACCGAAGCCAGAGCAAATTGGCATCGTGTTGTTTTTCACTTTTGTGGAGCACGACCTTATTCGCTGTAATCTAAGAGTTGATCCTGCCTTCCCATGTGTCCGACATGAACTCCGCCCAACTCTGTGGCGGTGCGGGACCGCTCCGTCTGAGAATCTTCGCCTGGTTCATGGCGCGATTCGGGATGAAAACCGATAAGTATCTGGGGCACTACAAAGCGAACCTGTTCTCCAACCTCTCGGGCACAGTTCTGGAGATCGGCTCTGGTGCCGGCGCCAACCTTCATTACTTCCCATCCACAGGCATCAAATGGATCGGAGTGGACCCAAACCCATTCATGAAACCGCACCTGCTCAAAGAAGCTCACCGCTTGGACATGAAGATTGAGCTCCGCGACGGGATCGCCGAAGCATTGCCAGCCGCGGACGAGAGCGTAGATTTCGTGATCGGCACCCTGGTGCTCTGTAGTGTGGTCAACCAGAAGCGCGCTCTTCAAGAAGTCGCCAGGGTCCTCAAACCGGGCGGCAAATTCCTGTTCATCGAGCACGTTGCCGCGAGACGTGGAAGTTGGCTACACGGGATGCAGCGGCTAGTAAAACCGCTCTGGCGGCGAATGGGAGACGGGTGCCATCCAGATAGAGAAACGCGGACGGCACTGGAAAGCATTGGCTTCGCATCGATTGAAATTCAGGAATTCGAGGCGCCGCTACCCGTCGTCAGTCCGCATATCGCCGGCACCGCGGTTAAGCGCGGACCAAGTCCTTCCGAAGACGTTATCGAATAATCAGCGGATGCGGGTCCCAGTCCTCGCCCTGGCGACGAATCTCCAGGGTGTACGCTCCGCTCGGCAAGGAGCGTAGGTCGAGGTTGACGTTCACTCGCACAGCCAAATTTTTAAGATCCCCGGACGCCTCCTTAGCGAGTTTGGAGCGCCTGTCTCCATCAAGCAATCGAAGTTGGTACTGGCCGGGTTCAGAGCCGATCGGCAGCAATATGGTCGCTTCTAAACTTGCACGGGGCACGGTCACAGATTTACGAGCCGGGTCACCCGCCTCACTCCGCGTGGTGCCCTCCCCTCGGTAATCGATGAGCAACGTTTGGGTGGTCGGATTTGTTTGGGTGTCGCCTAGGAGACCAATCACTCGACTGCGCCCGAAGTACGTCACCCCGCCAACTGCGATTAAAACGAGGGCCGCGGCGGCAAGTGCCTGCCGCACTCGTGAGGGTACGCGAACCGGCTGTTGAAGCTGACGGAACTCCTGATAACAGGCGGAACACCCAGCCAGATGCTCGAACACTGGGTGGTCAATCGGAAGCGCCTTACGCGCCGCAGATACCAAAACATCTTTTTCAGGGCAACCCGTCCTCGTCGGATTAGGGTTCGCTCTTGCAAAGACCTCGTCGATTTCATCTTTCGGGCGGAAGGCAGCCGGCCCACGCTCTCGATTATCACGCGCCATCTGAATGGCCATTCTCTTTCCGGCAGTCCCGAGCGGACCCCAGCCAATGCACGACCGCTTTAATAGATGAAGATGTCATCCGCCCAGCTTCGCTCCCGGTCCAAGGAGCTTCTGCACCTTCTGCCGAACCCGGCAGAACGTAGTATCGACTGCCGGGACCGACATTTCAAGTTTCTCGGCGATTTCTCGGCTGGAAAAACCGGACCGCTTCCAGATCGCAATCATCCGCTCCCGATGCGACAGCCGATCCAGCACTTGAGAAGCCAGCACGCCGCTCTCAATCGAAGCAGGGCTCGACTGCTCGGACGTAAGCCGTGACAGTGCTCTCTCCGCTGAATCAGTCGTGGGTTGTTCTAGCAAATAAGGCGTACGTCGCAGTTGCGAAATCGCCACGCGATAAACCGTCACCCAGGCGAATTCGTACAGCTTATCGATGCGGCCATTACGCGCCTCACGGTTGAGGAGTTTCTGTCCGGCCTGCTCCATGATTTCGGTGAGAACAACTTCGTCACGAATCATCGAGAATTTCCTGCGCAATCTTGGGAGGAGTTCGCCGAGAGCAGATTGTATGCGATCTGGGAGCGGATTTCCGGTTTGGTCTAAGAAATGGGTTCTGGTCGGAGACTCCATAAAATAATGGGCCCTTGTATCTAGAGTTCTGCGACCTTCCCAGTATAAGAGCATCCGGCGCGTCCTTTCCAGCCAGTTCCAGAAATCATTCACGATTCGTGCTGATCTGTCCAAATCCTCACCAGAGCACCAATAACATTGCCTTTGCGCGTGTAAGATTCGCCCTCGAATACTGCGTTCTACCAAATAGGGGGACGGCTGGATGCCGAAACTTAACCTGCAGGAAATCCGCTGTGGATCGGTTGCGCCAACGGGAGATCGCGTTGCACCAGATCGCGCTGAAGAGACACTTTTCCCGTTTATCTGCGAAGCGATCACGCTGCCCGCATACGATGAAATTCCGTATGTCTTTGATTTGGAGGAGCGCGAATACTTGGAATTCACTCTCCGGTCGGACACGCCCGTCGATGTCCTGGTCTGCAATATGGCTGACTATGAGCGATGGATCGATTCGGGGTATGACCCCGAAATAGCACTCCTCGTTCACCTTGAGGCGGAGGACGTGTTGGCTTACACCCTTCGATTCACCGCGCCCCGGGCCGATGAATACGTCGTCCTCCTCATGAACTGGACCGAATGCGCAGCCGACCTCGCAATCGAAATTCCGGATCTACTGGCCACATCACTCCGCTAACGGCTCAAATCCGTCGGGACCGGAATCATTGACGGCACTGTCGGCCCCCACCACGAAAGAGGAAATGGACTATGAGGAACTCTATGCCCAGAAGAATGCGACTTCTCGCCTTGGTTGCCGGCGCCGCCGCTACGATCCATCCACTGGCCCACGGCCAGTCCGCCGCAATCAATGGCGAAATCACAGGAACGGTCACGGACCCGTCGGGGGCGGCCATCGCCGGAGCCGTTATCCAGATTTCCAGTCCGGCGACAGGCTTCAAACGAGAGACGAAGGCTACCGAGTCCGGACTGTACCGCTTCAACTTACTGCCGTTGGGTACCTACGACCTCGTGGGTCAGGCGGTGGGATTCGCGGATACACACCTTAGCAGGGTGACGGTAAATGCGGGCGCTACGGTCACGGTCAACATTTCGTTACAGATCGCAGGGGCGAGCACCGCGATCGACGTCTCCGCGACAAGTGCTGCTACCGACCCCAGCCGAACAGACCTTGGCACAACCCTCGACTCGAACGCGACTCAGAACCTGCCGCTTGTTTCCCGCAATCCCTACAATTTCATTCTGTTTCAACCCAATGTCAGCGGTAGGGCCAATACTGAATTCGGCGTGCCACGAAGGGTGAATGCGAATGGTTTTAACGGCCGGATCAATTACCAGTTGGACGGCAGCAACAATACTGAAAGCGACCGCGCCGGCATCAGGCTCATCCCGATCTCAAACAGCTACGTGCAGGAAGTGCAGCAGGTGAGTAACGGCTTCGCTCCTGAGTTTGGGAACACGGTGGGCACGGTGTTCAACACCATCACGAAATCGGGCAGCAACGACTATCATGGGGAGGCGTCCTACATCTTCCGCCGCACACCATTCAGCGCGCGCCCCAAACTCCTTCCCAGCGACGCTCCACCCCCTGACGTGAATGTGGATTCATATGTCGCCGACGGCGGCGGACGGATCGTCCGAAACAAACTCTTTTTCTTCGGCTCCTTCGAGCACGTAAACCGCGATTTGCCCGCGCCAGTGACCGTGCCCGCACCGGTGATCGCCCAACTCGGACTTCCCGCCAGCTATGCGAACGCCATTCCGTTCAGGCAGAGCGTGTACTTCTATATGGCGCGAGCTGACTGGATGATCAATCCATCGAATCGGCTACTTCTCCGGTACAATCATCACTCCAACGATTCGCCCTTCAACTACAGCAGCGGACCAGGTGGCCAAAACCTGGTGTCACGCACGTACAACTTCGTCGATCGCTCGCATGTCGGCGCGGCGCAGTTGATCTCTAACCTCTCCAGCCGAGCGGTGAACGAATTGCGATGCCAGTTCGCCACACGCCGCCAATCAAACAACAGCTTTAGCGCGACAGGCACCGGCCCGGCGATCACGGTCTTGGGCGTGGCAAACTTCGGCGGGCCAATCGACGTGGGATTCGCGTACACAGAAACCGCGCCAGAGATCACGGACAATTTCAGCCTCATGACCGGTGCCCATGAGTTCAAAATCGGATTCAACGGGCGGTGGATTCGTGATGAGCAGGTAGCGGCGACCGGCGCCCTTTACGTTTTCCCGACCATCGCGGCATACCAGGCGGCAGTCACAGGCGTCGATCCGAAAGGCTACGTCAGCTTCACACAATCGCTCGGAACCCCTGCGATCAAATACCATTCGCTGTTTGCAGGCCTGTTTGCGCAGGACACGTGGAAGCCGCATCGCAACATCACCCTCACCTACGGGCTCCGGTATGACGTCTACCGGCCGCCGCAGGCAAATCGCGAGGCTCCTTTCCCTTATTCCCAGAACTTCCGAACGGACAAGAACAATCTTGCGCCACGACTCGGCATTGCATGGGGTCTCGGACCCGAGGAGAAAACAGTGGTCCGTGCTTCCACTGGCATGTTCTACGACCCCCTGCAAACCGACCAATATCGGCTTGCGCTCCTACAAACCGGGTTGCCCGCCTTTTTCAGAATCTCCACGCTGCCCTCACAGGCGTTCGCGCCGGCGTTTCCGAACATCGTCTCTACCCTTCCGACGGGCGTCAACTTGCCGGTCCAGGACCTCATGACCGTGTCCCCTGATTTCGCGACGCTGTACTCCTTCAATGCCAATGCCTTGATCAGCCGTGAATTGCCGACGGGATTTGTGGTCAGCGGGTCCTACCTGTACACCGAGGGCACCCACCTTCCCGTGTACCGCAATATCAACCTAGTGCCTTCTGGCGCATACCTGGCGGACGGACGGCCCATTTTTAGCACGTCCGCGCGGGTCTACCAGGGATTCAACAACATCCTCTCGGCCGAATCCGTTGGCAACTCGAACTACAACGCCCTGAACATGACCCTTCAGAAGCGCTGCGGCAGAGCGTGCCAACTGTATGCGACGTACACCTGGTCGCACGCGATCGACGATGCACCGGAGCAGAACAACATCGACAGCTCTAATCTCCTTTCAGATCCGACAAACCGACGCCGCGACCGCGCCAATTCCCTTACCGACAAGCGCCATGTGTTTAACATGACGGGCGTGTTCCTACCGGAATTTCATGTCTCGCGCGGTTTCGCGAATCGGATCCTTAACGGCAACCAGCTCTCGTTGACAATCCAGGCGGCCACTGGCGACCTGTTCAACATCGGCAGCAACCGGCAACTGAACCTAGACTCATCGGAACCAGCTGCGTTCCAGCGCCCACTATTCGTTGGCCGGAACACATTCAGGGCACCGGCAGTATTTGAATTGAACGCCCGTTATACAAGGTACTTTCCGATTGCCGAGCGGTATGTCCTAGAATTCCTCGCTGAGACAACAAACGTCACGAACACCCTCAACGTTGTGGCAGTCAACGCCACTGCATTGGTTGAACCGGCCGGAAACCCGCTCTTTCCGGCCACAGGAGCAGCGATTGGTGCTCGAGACCAGCGTTTGCTGCAATTGGGGCTTCGTCTTTCGTTCTGATTCAGTCCGCAGCAAGAGACGCGGCGAAGCACCGCTTCCGGGCGGCCAGGTGTCGAAAGTGCGGAAGCCTCTATGAGTTTTGCGTGCACTGAGGATGTGCCAGCGGGGAGCGGAAAGCAGTCTGAGGAGGAGAGGTTCACCAATGCCGTTTCTCCGGGATCGCGTCCTCCGCCAGTCCATCTGCTTCATAACGGCGGCTATGTGCCGTGCGCCTTGGAATTCCGGAGCCTGCGGAATAAGGATAAAGAGAGGGCATGATGAGATGGAAAACATCAGAATGCGGCGTTCGCGGGGGCGCACGTTGGGTACCAGAAAGGCGTCATGGATGAGCGTAACCGATGGATAGACTGCTGCCGGCACGCGAAGGTCAACAAGAAGTTCGTGTTCTCGCTCCCCATCGAGCTGCAAACCGTGGACAAGGCGCTTGACGAGCTACTGAGATCGAGGAGCGTAGGATGACAGCGAAGCGCTTTTCAGATCTTTTCCTCAAGGTCCTGGCCTATGTGTGTGAGATCGAGGAACGTTCCTTCAATGGGCCGTCGTGCTGACCTTAACGATCTGGCTTGCTGGTGCCTTCCTCTATTGGATCACGGAAGCGCACCTTGACATCTGAGAAGCAAAAGAACGAGGTGAACATATGGAATGGACACGAACGAAACGAGGAGGTCTTCTCGGTATGCTTCTTGGCTGGGGGAAGATTACTACTGAATTTCCAAGGTACCAGCCGGGAGCTCACTGCCTTCGATAAATACCTGGATACAGGGGCAACACTGCCGCAGGACCATTTCGAGTTCCAACTCTCAACCGGCGGCAAGAAGTCCAAGCGTTAAACACACGGAAACAAATATGGAAACAATCCCGCCACCGCCCCTCATGTTCGAGTGTGCGCTAAGTGAGTCGACAGGATGTCTTCAATAAGCCTGAATAATTCTCTGAACGGCTCGAAGTGATGTGCGGCCAACGTAGATACTATCTCCATTGCAAAGGTGCCTTTTCCTGAATCCAACACTCTTGTCTCGGGCATCGTGTTCGGCATGGACCCAACCACTGGCTTACCGTGGCGCTTTGCCGAGATCACCAGTTCGGGGAATGAGAGATTGAGTCCATTTCCCGCTCTCGTTTTCATGCTTAGGACATCATCACCGAACATGAATTCAATCGGAAGGTTCGAAAGCTCCGCATATCGTTCGCGACCCTCTGGGGTGGGTAGGATTAACGCAGCAGCCCGACCGCCAGCCGCAAGCTTGAACGACCTGAGTTGTCCCTCTGGCGATTCGACAAAATACTTCGGGAGATCCCGATAGGAATCGATGCCCTCCTTATCTCTATCAAATAACGCAAGAGCCAGAGATGGGCTATCCGGGCGCACGCTCGCGATGAATCTATCAAGAGTGCCTGCGCCACCTGCTCCGCCCTTGGCGTCCCCGGTTACATCGCATTCCTTGATGTCGAAGGGACGCTCTTGACTCGGAAATAGTCGGCGGTACGCAACCTCTAAAATGGCTCTGTCGGTCTTTCCTTCGACGTAAAGGACTGGTTTGGTTGCAGCCGCCGCGCTGGCGCGTAGTGCGACGAGTTCCTTCCTCGTATCTTCGGGGAGCATCCAATCCGAGGACCGCAGCTGTGAGATCATCTTTCCGGTTTCAACGTGTTGAGCCCGAATGAACTCATCGTACTCGCCCTCCATACTGTAAGCAGCGGCGATGGCGTCCCAGAGTTCCCGACAACCATATTTCCGTATGAGAAGAAGAATGTGGCTCGGAATCTGGAATAGATCCCATACCATCATTTGCGTCAGTTGCGGAATGTCCTCAGGCCGCTTGAAAGCAACGATCACGTCAAGCATTTCTAGAAGGATGATGATCCCTCCATCCTCAACCCACACATCCACCAGACCATCGTCCTCGCCAACGGCTATCGCTAAGAGTCGCCCAGCGATCGAAGAATCCTCTTGGCTAAGGATTCGCAGAACGGCAATCGCTTCGAGCACGACCAGAGGCTCAAGCTTCGAGGACAGCTTTGCTTTCAAATCGCTCAACAGCTCGTCTCGGTCCCACCCACCACGGTAGAGCCGTTCTTGGTACCGCACCACCATGAGGTAAGGATCGGACTCGGCGATTACGTCTTCGCTCATCTGAATTGACATCGAATATTATGCCGGAAATAGCCCTTGTGCTGCGAAGTCGTCCGCGCGGAGTTGTGGGCGGTACTGAGAGTGCAGGAGCGTCTGGACCCACGTGGTAGGGGATTGCAGTGCGGTGTCCAGGTCTCCGCGTTTCATCAGGGAGAGGAAGAGAGCGGCGGATCGGGCTTGGCAGTTGATGCTTCGTTGCGGGTTGAACTCGATGTCCGTGAATCCTGCGTACTCGTACAGCTTTTTTGCCCACTCCCGGTGATCCCAGAGGAACGAGCAGTACAGCCAATCGTAGAACGCGGTCTTGGGTTCGAGCGGGAAATCGATCCCTTCAAAAGAAAATCTTACGAGCCCGCCGGACTCCTGCAAGCGGGGGTCACGCTTCGCTTGACCGATCTCCGTGTCGCCTTTCCTGTATAGGTCGGTGAATGGCCCGCCGCGCTCGAAGACCTTGCTGCCCTGGAACGCAAGCTCCAGCTTGATCCGACCATGCTCTTGTGTGGGAACGGTCATGTGGAACGCGCTCATGTGCCGGCCGCGCTCGCTCTTGGACTTGCTGGAGATCTCCAAGAGCGGGGCGATTCCCCGCTTGGCCGCGGACTCGTGCAGGGCGGAGATGTTCTTTTCCTTCTGTATCTGCGCGAACCCCGAATGCCACGTGAGCGGCAGAAACACCTCGCGCACCAGCTCAGGGGCCTCAGGTGCCGGGATGAACACAGGACGCTCAGCCATTAGGGAAAAATCTCTCGAAGTACTTGAACGGCACGAAGTCGGGGATCAACACTTCCACCTTCTCCATCGCATTCAGCCTGGCGTTGATTACGGGATCGCTCCAAGGCAATCTCTTTTTCAAGACCTCATAGTCCAACTGCTTGCCTGCCTCTTCCAGGCTGACGGGTTTGATGCCCGACTTGTTAGACACGTCCATCGTCATCACCACACCGTCCAATTCCATTATCTTTCCATCAACTAGCAGCCAGCTCGTTTTTTCAATTCTGCCCTCCGCGCGGGCGATATGTTCCATCGGATGGTTTCCCCGTAAACAGAGGTGCACGTAGCGATCCATCCCGAACATCGCATCCGCATCTCGGCTCCACTCGTTTCCCCCTGGATGGTGACCATCTCCGGCAAGCCCCATCTCTCTCAGCTTCGCCATTGAGTACAGACCACCCAATTCCTTGATCCTTGCCACATTCCGTGAGTCGGTGAAATGGTGCAACCACGAAAAATTGGCACGCGGATCAGTCGGCAGCATGACCCGATATTGTACCGGGATAAAGTCGCGGAAACCTAACGCAGCTTAGTGGGTGGCCAGTGCTACTAGCGGCCCTGTCGCGGGCATTTCGTCCCAGGTCCGACCTTCCAGGGTCCGTCCAGTTTTGCTCTTCTGGACACCACCCCATTGCTTGAAGAAAAATGCGACCTGCGACCGTAGGCATTGGTCGCGAAGGTCTCTCACCCACGCGTCGTTCATGGGGCGTGCTCCCGGCCCGGACTCCCCGCCGACAATCACCCAGTCGATGCCGCGTAACTTCACCTTGCCAAGTGACCCGAGGAGGGGTTCGACGGAGAGGAACTTCACATGGGCATGCGTCCGCCGCAGGTGATCGATACGGTTGAGGTACTTCTCGTTTTCCACGCTCACGCCCATCCAGATGTGCGGGGACCATGCCAGCCGACCGCTCAATTCCTCCATCCGTTCCGCGCGCTTCGTCAGGATTTGGTACTGGTGCCAGTCGGCACGGTTCATTACGTTGAACACGCGCTGGATGTACTCGAATGGGACCTTTTCGTGAAAGAGATCGCTCATGGAGTTCACGAAGATCCGCTTCGGAGCCTTCCAGTGGAGCGGGTGCTCCAGCATATGCGGTTGGAGCGTCAACTCGAACCCGTTTCGGTAGTTCTTGTTACCCATTGCTTGCAGCCGCTTCGCGAGCCGCTCCGCGTAGCAATGCTTGCAGCCGGGGCTGATCTTGTCGCAACCTGTCACCGGGTTCCATGTCGCGTCTGTCCATTCGATGGGGGAGTTCGTGGCCATGGCGCTTGTTCCGTCCTTAATTGGGGGACACCGTGCCCCGCACATGAATCATTGTATTTGTTTTAATGGATTCCGTGGCAGTCCCGAAGGATACCATCTGGCCGATAGAGCCCCACACGTCTGCGAAGCACCAGATCCTTCGCAAATATTTGGACGCGTGGCTCCCGATCCTCGGTACGTATAACAAGAGGATCGTCTATATCGACGGGTTCTCCGGCCCCGGACAATACGCGGGCGGGGAGCCCGGCTCGCCGATCATCGCGCTGGACGCGGCCAGGACGCATCGCGCGAACCTGGGCGGAGAACTTGTGTTCCTCTTCGTGGAGGAGCGGAATGATCGTGTCGAGCACCTCAACGGCCTCATCGCCGCGATCCCACTGCCAGGGCATTTCAAGGTGCACGTGGAGGAAGGCACGTTTGCGGCACACTTGACGGTACTCTTGGACGCGCTTGATCAAGAGCGCGGCCAGATCGCCCCGACGTTCGCCCTCATCGACCCGTTCGGGTTCGCCGGCATCCCGTACGCGCTCATCAAGCGGCTCTTGGCGAAGGACAAGTGCGAGGTCCTGATCACGTTTATGGTGGACTCGATCAACCGGTGGCTCACGCATCCGGACGAGAACATTCGAGTGTTAGCGCCGGAATAAAACGGCGCCACTTTGGCCGGTTTTGGCGCTGCCAAAAGCGGCGGAGAGGGTCGGCGGGCACACGCCGGCACCAGTCGCCGGAG